>Ga0256833_1000363_pt1 | contig 35857 bp, 35 predicted proteins | sample 356284metaG_FD_190535 | JGI IMG/M metagenome (GOLD analysis project Ga0256833, IMG submission 190535) | Hydrothermal vent microbial communities from Mid Atlantic Ridge, Atlantic Ocean - 356-284 | ecosystem: Environmental > Aquatic > Marine > Hydrothermal vents | place: Atlantic Ocean: Mid... | reverse complement strand
GTGATGCTCGGGATCCTGGAAAAAGAGGGATACCGGGTGGCCGAGGACCCGGAGGAGGCGGACCTGATCCTGGTCAACACCTGTGGCTTCATCAGGCCGGCGGTGGAGGAGGCCGTGGACGAGATACTGCGGCTGGCCGAGGTCAAGGAGCGTTGTCCCGGGGTGCGCCTGGTGGTGACAGGCTGCCTGGTGCAGCGCTACGGCAGGGAACTGGTCGCCGAGCTGCCGGAGGTGGACCTGTTTGTCGGCATCAGCGGTGTGCCGCGGATCGGTGAACTGGTACGGAACCTGGCCGGCAGCGGATCACCCGCCCTGGAGCTGCAGCCACCGGACTACCTGATGGACCGGCGAACCCCGCGCCGGGTGTCCACCCCCTTTTTCCGGAGTTTTCTCAAGATCACCGAAGGGTGTTCCAACCGTTGTACCTACTGCATGATCCCCGCGATCCGGGGCAACCTGCGCAGCCGGACCATCGCCGACCTGACAGCCGAGGCCGCCGGTCTGGAGGCGGCCGGCGTGCGCGAGCTGACCCTCATCGCCCAGGATCTGACCGCCTATGGCAACGATCTGGACAGGGAGACCGACCTGGTCCGGCTGGTGGAACATCTGCTGGCCGGAACCTCGATTCCATGGCTCCGCCTGCTCTATCTCTACCCGTCCACGGTCCCGGACGCCCTGATCCGTCTCATGGCCTCGTCTCCGCGGATAGTGCCCTATCTGGATATCCCTTTCCAGCATGTCAGCGATCCGGTGCTTGCCCGCATGCATCGCCGCTACGGCGGCCGGGATCTGGATCAGCTCCTTGCCCGGATCAGGGAGGAGCTGCCCCACTGTGCCCTGCGGACCACCCTGCTGGTCGGGTTCCCCGGCGAGACACGTGGCGATGTGGACGCGATGGTCTCCTTCCTGCAGCGGTGGCGCCTTGACCATGTGGGCGTGTTCCGGTACCAGGACGAAGAGGGGAGCGCGGCCTCTGCCCTGGATGGCAAGGTGCCTGCGGCAGAGAAGGAGGAACGCTATGCGAGGATAATGGAGGTGCAGGCCGCCATCAGCAGGGAGAAACAGCAGCAGTATGTGGGCCGGGTGGAACCGGTGCTGGTGGAGGGGCTGAGCCGGGAGAGCGATCTGCTGCTGGAAGGACGGACCCGGTTCCAGGCGCCGGAGATCGATGGCTGCGTCTACATCACCGCGGGAACGGCCAGGCCGGGAGAGATCGTTCCTGTCCGCATCACCGATGCCCATCCCTATGATCTTGTGGGTGAGATCGAAAGTGACCCCTCACGGGATGACTGAACACCGGTTTTTCAAGAACAATGGTGTAAGCGCTCACTGGAGCCGCGGATTCGGAGTCTATGCTTACCTGTCCAGGCGTGTCTGACCGCACAGCTAAACGAGCGCAGCGAGACTCCGATGGCCCGCTATGCGGCCAGCCACGGGCGCGTGCAGGTGCGTGCAGGCTCCGGATGGCGTACTGCTGGACTTTTATGATTTTTCAACGTCGTTCTTGCATGGGGCCTGCCGGCCGCTGGATGTGCCGAAGGGGGAAGCGGCGGCGTTATTTCTTGCGGTTCTGGTCCACCTTTTCCCGCAGGTCCTTGCCCACCTTGAAAAACGGCAGTTTTTTCGGCGCGACCTGGATCTTTTCGCCGGTCTTCGGGTTGCGGCCGGTGTAGGAGCCATACTCCTTGACAACGAAACTGCCGAAGCCGCGGATCTCGATGGATTCTCCCCGGGCCAGGGCGTCGCTCATGGTGTCGATGATGGTGTTGGTGATGGAGGCGGCTTCGCGGATGGGGACATTGATTTTCTCGGCCAGCGCTTCAATCAGTTCCGACTTGTTCATGCTGTTCTCCCTTGTCCAGCGGGTTAAGGATCCGGTATGCCCTGGGGTTGATCATGCCTGGAGCTGTGGATAAGATTCCTGGAATGCGGACATTTTTTCATAGCTATAAAATTTAATCAGGTATGTTTTTGATTGTAAAGGGAATTTTGCCTGAAAATATCTTTTTCAGGTCATTTTTTCCTAAAAAACGGTATTTTCCGCTTGGCAGGCCACCGATTTTCAGGTCTCCGTAGGCCGTTCTTTTCAGGCGTATCACCGGAAAACCCTTGGCCTGGAACATTTTTCGGACTTGTCGCTTTTTGCCTTCATGGATAATGATCTCGACGATGGTCCGGCCCGGTGCCCTGGAGAGGATCCGAAGCCTGGCCGGCCAGGTCTTCCTGCCATCCAGGAGAATCCCCTCTTCGAGGTGGCGCAGATCCTGCCGGGCCGGGGTCTTTTTCAGCTCCACCTCGTAGGTCTTGTTGACCTCGTAGCGGGGATGAAGGATATGGTTGGCCAGGGTGCCGTCGTTGGTGAGGAGCAGGGCACCCTCGCTGTCCAGGTCCAGGCGGCCCACAGGAAAGATCCGCTGTCTGACATCGCGGATCAGGTCCGTGACAATGGGGCGTCCCTGGGGATCAGCGAGGGTGGTGACATAGCCGGCCGGCTTGTTGAGCAGGATGTAGACCTTCTTCTCCAGCCGTACCGGCCGGCCGTCAAAGGCGATCCGGTCCCTTGCCGGGTCCACCCTCAGGCCCATTCCGGTCACCACCCGGCCATTGACCGAGATGCGGCCGCAACGGATCAGTTCCTCGGCCCGGCGGCGGGAGGCGACCCCGGCCCGGGCGAGTACCTTCTGCAGACGTTCCCTGTTCGCGGAAGCGGATCCGGCCATTGGCTCTGTCAGCAGCGCCATCGTGGTGGTATCATCTCGTTGAACTTGCTGTCCACCAGTTGTTTCGTCTCCGGGTCCACCTCCAGCACCTCGGTGTACCAGGGCTTCATCCGGCAGTCGAAGACCACCGGCGGCCGGAGACCGACATGGAATCTCCGCACGGTCTGGCCGGCGCCATGGATGTCCGCGGCCGGCTCGAACCGGGTGAAGAAGGTCCAGAGAAACTCCTGCAGGCTGCAGGTGGCGGCCTCGGTGGCATCGACAAGGACCACCACCTGCCACTCCTCGATCCCCTGCCAGGCGGCCAGCCGCGTGGCCAGTTCCGGATCATCTTCATAGGAGACGCCCTGGACCACCAGGGTGCCGGGCAGGTAGGCATGGGGCCTGGTGCAGCCGTCGGGCAGGGAGCCGGTGAACTCGGTGGCCAGCTGCCGCAGCGGTTCCCTCCCCAGTCCCATCATCATCGCCTTGGACCCCCTGTTGACCGACGGACCTGTATAGTCGAGGGTATCCTGGGAGACATTGGCAAAGACGTAGAGGTCCTCATCCCAGCGGATCCGTTCCAGGATATGCTGCCAGAGGGCCGGGAAGTCGGCCACGTCCAGGCTGCCGTCGGTGAGGAGCAGGAACTTGGTCAGCGAGAGCTGGCCCTCGCCGAGGATGCGCAGGCCGGCGGCAAAGGCCTCGCGGGGATAGCGGTTGGCCACCCGGGCCGCGGCCAGGCAGTGGAAACCGGTCTCGCCAAAGGTCTTGAGCTGATGGACCCCGTTCATGACCAGCGGGAAGAGCGGCGAGAGCAGGTCCTGGAGGAAGTCTCCGATATAGAAATCTTCCTGCCGGGGCCGGCCCACCACCGTGGCCGGGTAGATGGCGTCCCTGCGGTGGTAGAGGTGGCTGGTCTCGAAGACCGGATAGTCATGGGCCAGCGAGTTGTAACCGTAGTGATCGCCAAAGGGCCCCTCGGGCCGGCGCTTGTGCGGCGGCACCACGCCCTTGATCGCAAACTCCACCTCGGCCACGAGACGGTGCCCGCCGAGGGGATCCTCCACCATGTCCAGCTTGCGGCCCTGGAGCAGCGAGGCGAGCATCAGCTCCGGGATATCCTCGGGCAGGGGGGCGATGGCCGCCAGCATCAGGGCCGGCGGGCCGCCGATGAAGAGGGTCATCGGCAGGGGCTGGTTCTTCTGTTCGGCGGAAAAGTAGTGGAATCCGCCGCCCTTGTGGATCTGCCAGTGGATGCCGGTGGTGGTGTCGTCGAACCGCTGGATGCGGTACATGCCCAGGTTGTGGCCATGACCGTCGGGTGACTCGGTATAGACCAGCGGCAGGGTGACAAAGGCGCCGCCGTCGGAGTGCCAGGAGGTGAGCAGCGGCAGCTCGTGCAGCCGGGCCGGCTGCTGGCGGCACTGGAGGACGGGACCGGTGCGGCGCTGTTTGAGGCCGATCTTCAGCCCTTGCAGGAGCAGGGGCCTGGCCTGCCAGAGGGTGTCCAGAGACGGTGGCATCAGGTGCTCCGCCAGTTGCACCAGGTGGCGGACAAAGTCCAGCGGCCGGCGGCCGAAGGCCAGCTCCAGGCGGCGCGGGGTGCCGAACAGGTTGGTGACCACGGGAAATCCGGAGTTTCTGACATTGGTGAACAGCAGGGCCGGTCCCTGGCTGGCGATGACGCGGCGATGGATTTCGGCGATCTCCAGGTGGGGGTCCACCGGGGTGCGGATCTCCAGCAGTTCGTCTTCACGGCGCAGGACATGGAGATAGTCGCGCAGGTTGCAGATGGGGGGCATAGGCAGTCTGTCGGAAGCTGGGTTGAAGGGCAGAGTAATCGTTCACCGCAAGCGGCAACCACCTGAAAAGAGCGATACTTTTACAGTGCAGATGCGGACGGTGCCGGGCGGAAGCCGGTCAGTGGTGATGATCCTCTTCGCCGAGAAAGAGCCGGTGGTATTCGTCCTCCCGCAGGTGGCGCCGCATGAGTCCGGTCAGCCGGTCGACAAGATCAAGGATCTCCTCGTCGCTCAGGCGCGGGATCAGGTGGTCGCACAACCGGTCACTGCTGAAGAGGCGGAGAAAGGCGGCCAGGGATCGTTCATCAGTGGCCCGGTCCAGGCCGAAACAGATCTCCATGGCATTGGTGTCGTTGTCCGTGCTCATCCGCTAGGCCGTTGTGATCTTCCACCAGACCTTGCGGCTGCGCGGTCCGTCATATTCACAGAAAAAGATCCGCTGCCAGGTCCCCAGGCGCAGCCTGCCGCCCTCGATGAACACGGAGACCGAACTGCCGGTGAGCAGGGTCATCAGGTGGGAGGGCGAATTGCCCTCCATGTGCCGGTAGGGATAGTCCCGCGGTACGATCCGGTCGAGGGCGCCGAGCAGGTCATGCTGCACGGCCGGGTCGGCGCCCTCGTTGATGGTCAGGCCGGCGGTGGTATGCGGATTGTAGAGATGGCAGATGCCATCCGTCACGCCGCTGCTGCGCACCGCCTCCAGGGCCAGGTCGGTGATGTCGACAAACTGGCGCTGTCCGGAAGTGGAGACACCGAAGCTGCCACTGGTCATGACCCCAGCCCCTCGCTCAGCTCTGGAGCTGCCACTGGCCATTCTCGTTGCGGCAGGCGGTGGTGACGGTCTTCTCCATCTTGCCGTCGATCAGGGCATCGATCTCGGCCTTGCGGCAGATACGGTTGGTGGAGGGGTCCCTGTAGGCGGGCATGGGGGTAACCCGGTACTGGTTGCCGGTATCGGGGTTGACCCAGGAGGAGGTCTGGTTGGAGACCCCGCGCTCGTAGACATGGTTGAGCTCCTGGCGGTCATACTTGTCCATCTCGTTGCCCACGATGTAGCCCAGCATGGTGCCTACTGCCGCGCCGATCAGGGTCGCCTCGGTATTGTGACCGATGATCTGCCCGACCAGGGCGCCGCCGGCCGCACCGCCCAGGGCCCCTGTCTGGGCCTTGTTCATGTCGGCGCAGCCTGTGAGCAGGAGCAGGGAGAGGATGGCACAGAGTGCGATGTATTTCATGGTACTACCTCCGGTGGTTGGTGGGTGAAACATGGGGTTATGGTCTGGGAAATATCTAGCAAATAGCTTGCCGCTTTGCGCTGGATCTGCTGCCGGCCCGCCGCGGGGCTGTACTGCGCCACGATGGCGGCTGGCCCGTTTTTCTGTGAGTCCGTCCCGGATGTCCGGAATCTGTACAGGTGGACTTCGGGACCGTGCCGGCGGTACGGACGGCTGCGGAACGACAAAAATGTCGAACCGGGGACGATCATGTCGAATCCTCGCCGGTCAGGGAGTCGGGCAGTTCCCGGCTGGCCTCTACGCCGAGCTCGCGCAGGGCCCGCGCCCGCCCCACCAGGTTGCCCCGGCCGGTGGCGAGCCGTTTTCTCGCTGTCTGCCACGACTGCCGGGTCTGGTCCAGCCGGAGGCCGATCTCCTCGAAGGCCTCGGCAAAGCCGACAAATTTATCATATAGATTTCCCGCCTGTTTGGCAATAGCCAAAGCATTGCGCTTCTGCTCGTCCAGCCGCCACAGGTGCTGGATGGTGCGGAGGATGGCCAGCAGCGAGGAGGGGCCGCAGAGGATCACCTTTCTGCGCATCGCCTCCTGCAGCAGATCCGGCCGCCGGCTGACCGCGGCCTGGAATGCGCCTTCCACCGGGATGAACATGAGAACAAAGTCCAGGTTGCCCAGGTCGAGCAGGTCCTGGTATCTTTTTGCCGACAGGCCGGCGACGTGTTTTCTCACCGACTCCACGTGGCGGTCGAGGAAATGTTCCTGTCGCTTGCGGTCGTCTTCCCGGTGGGCCCGGACATAGGCGGAGAGCGAGACCTTGGCGTCAATAATGATCTCGCGCCGGCCGGGCAGATGGACAATGACATCGGGCTGACGCGTGCCGCCGTCAGCGGTCCGCAGGCTTACCTGGGTGTCGAACTCGCTGCCCCGCCGCAGGCCCGAGTCCTCGAGGAGTTTTTCCAGGAGCATTTCACCCCACTGGCCCTGCACCTTGCTGCTGCCGCGCAGGGCATCGGTCAGCCGGACCGCGTCGGCGGAGATCCGCTTGTTGAGCTCCTTCAGGTGCTCGATCTCCCGGATCATGGCCACCCGGTCCCGTGACTCCCGGTCATAGACATCCTCGACCTTTTTCCTGAAATCGCGCAACTGCTCCCGCACAGGCTCGAGCAGTCCCCTGAGGCCGGCCTCATGTTCGGCGGCAAGGCGCCCGCCCTTCTCGGTCAGCACCTCCTGGGCCAGGACCCGGAATTCCTGCTCGAGCTCTCGTCGGCTCCGGCGGATGAAGTCCTGCTGCTCCTGCACCTGCTGCCTGGCCAGGGTCACGGCCTCTTCCAGGCCCGCATTGCGGGCAGCCAGCCGCCGGCACTGGTCCTCCAGGGCCTGGCGCCGGTCACGCAGGCGGCCGTTCTCGTCCGCAAGCCGGCGCTGGTTCCTGGTCGCCTGTTCCAGGCGCATGGAGAGCAGCAGGATCCGGCGTTGCAGACGGTTGCCGAGCAGGAGGCCGGCGAACAGTGCCGCCACCAGGGCGGCGATGGCCCCCACGGCCAGGGATTCCGGCTGCAGGCGGGCAAGAAGCTGGCTTACGGCATGCAATGGTCTGGCGGACCGCAGGCGGCGCGGCTCAGCGCCGGAGCCGACGCAGCTCCTCGAGTTCTTCGAGCAGGTCGAGGACCAGGGCACAGCCCGGCAGGTTGACCCGCAGGTCCCGCTGCAGGCGCAGGGCCACCTGGACCCGGCGGATATCCAGGGCGGAAAAGCGCCATTCCAGCGGCGACCTGCCCCGGAGCGGCCTGATGAGGCCCTCGTCGATCATGTCAAGGATCATTTCGGCGTGGACGCCGCAGATCCGGCAGAGTTCGGCCAGGCTGCAGGAACAGTCCTCGTCCAGCACGGTGCCGCACACAAATGTTATCTTCTCGGTCATCTCACACCCCCAGCTCTGCACGAGGGTTGATCGGCATCAGTTCTGCCATCTTCCTGTACAGTTTCTTCTGTTCATCGGTCTCGGGAACCGGCACCACGATGCGAAGGATGACGATCTGGTCACCTGACCGGGTCTTGCTGCACAGCCCCTTGCCCTTGAGGCGGAGCTTGTTGCCTCCCTGGGAACCGGGCGGGATCTTCATCTGTACATTGCCGCCCAGGGTGGGGACCGTGACCGTGGCGCCCAGGGCCGCCTCCCATGGCGTGATCGGCAGTTCCATGTAGATGTCGCGTTTTTCGGCCCGGAAGATCGGATCCTCGGCAAAGGCGATCTCGAGGTAGAGATCGCCGGGCGGGCCGCCGCCGATGCCGGGCATTCCCTGGCCCTCGAGCCGGATCCGCTGCCCTTCGACCACGCCCTTGGGGATGGTGACATGCAGGGTATGGGGCCTGGTGACCACCCGGCCCTGTTCATCCACCGTGGCCCGGTTCAGGGTGATGGTCTGTCTGGTGCCGTGATAGGCGTCGGCCAGGCGGATGACGATCTTGGCATGGTGATCCTCGCCCTTCATGCGGAAGGTGGAGCGGCGGCTGGAGCGTGAAAATCCCGAGCGGCCGAAGAGGCTTTCGAAGAAGTCGCTGTACCCCTCGGCATCACCGCCGGTGTAGCCGGTGCCGGAAAATTCGAAGCCCGCATCCCAGTTGGGGGGCGGTTCAAAGTCCTGGCCGTTTTGCCAGTTGCTGCCGAACTTGTCATAGGCGGCCCGTTTTTCAGGGTCCTTGAGGACCTCGTAGGCCTCGCCCAGTTCCTTGAATTTTTTATCGGCATCCGCTTCCTTGCTGACGTCGGGATGATACTTCCGGGCCAGGCGGCGATAGGCCTGCTTGATCTCATCCTGGGTCGCATCACGGCTGACGCCGAGAATCTGGTAATAGTCTTTGTATTCCATGGTAGCCGGTCTTGGTTGGAGGAAATAGTTCGCCTCTGTCGGCAACTACTTTGAACTGCCGGGACTGTTGGAAAGATTCAGCAGTGCGCCAGCGGTGCAGGATCGCGGCTGGTCGGCTATGGGCCCGCTGGTGCCTATACCCTGCGGGCAGCCGTGCGCGCGTGCAGAGGTCGCGCTGCTGAATTTTTACGGCTGGAGTTCCCCGGAGTTCTCGCCATACTACTCTAAGTACAGCATCCTGAAAAGAAAAGCCAAAAGGTGACTCTTTTTCCTCACATCGGTCCTGACGAAGAAAAATGGCCGTGCCGGTTGTTGCCGGCAGACAGGGATGGTATATTCCCGGGACAGTAGAAGCAATGCACAGGGAATTCCACTTTTCTGCGGCCGTGTTCCGCAACCCGGAGTGGGGCCGGGTCGGTTCAGCGCGGGAGGTCGTTTCGGGCCGGTGTACAGGTCCATGTCGGCGGCAAGGTGTATGGAGACAGCAGTAGGGGCAGAGCAGCAGGAGAACGATGTCGTCTGGCCTCCGTGCCTGGTCCTGACCGGGTTCCGGGCAACGGGCAAGTCCCTGGTCGGCCGCAGGCTGGCGCACCGGCTCGGCTATGATTTTGTCGATACCGATGATGTGCTCTGCCGGCGCCTGGGCTCCGACGTGGCCGGTTTCGTTGCCCGCCACGGCTGGGAGCGGTTCCGCAGGGAGGAGCGGCAACTGCTGGCCGAGCTCGCCGGCCGCTGCAACCTGGTGGTTGCCACCGGCGGCGGTGCCATCCTGCACCGGCGGGAGTGGCGGCAGTTGCGTGACCGGGGCACCGTGATCTGGCTGCAGGCCGATCCGGAGACCATTGTCCGGCGCATACGCGCGGACCGGAATTCCGCCGGCCAGCGTCCATCGCTGACCGGCCGGGACCCGGCTGCGGAGACCGTGGCCCTGCTGGCCGAGCGGACCCCCTATTACCGTCAGGGTTCCGATCTTGCCCTGGACACGGTGGACCGGTCACCGGCCGCCCTGGTGGAGGAGATCCTCGACCGGCTGCGGCAGTGAGACGATACCGAAACCGGCATGGCCGGACCAGGATGTGCGCCTCTGCCTGGCCGGCACCGCCACGCCTTGTCTGTCGAACGTCTATGCTCGGCCATCTTTAGAGTGTGATGGACTTTTCATGAGTCCGGCAAATATGGAAAATCGGGAATATGGCAAAGGATGCCGCCGGAGGCGGCACGCTGTTTTGTCCTCTGCCTTTTGATTTTTGGATAGAAGATTATGCCAGGAAACAGTTTCGGCACCCTCTTCAGGGTGACCACCTGGGGGGAGTCGCACGGCCGGGCCATCGGCGCGGTGATCGACGGCTGTCCCCCGGGCATACCATTGAGCGCGGAGATGATCCAGAAAGACCTGGAGCGGCGTCGGCCCGGCAAGGGCGGCGCCACCTCGCCGCGCAAGGAGCCGGACCGGGTGGAGATCATGTCGGGCACCTTCCGACCCGACGGATGCGAGCATGACCTGACCACCGGCACGCCCATCTCGCTGGTTATCTTCAACAGGGATGCCCGCTCCACGTCCTACGATCATATCAGGGACGTCTTCCGTCCCGGGCACGGCGATCTGACCTACCAGGCCAAGTACGGCATCCGCGACTACCGGGGCGGCGGCCGGGCCTCGGCCCGGGAGACCGCGGCCCGGGTGGCCGCGGGCGCGGTGGCTGCCCGGCTGCTCAGCCTGCATTCCATCGATGTCGTGGCCTATACCGTGGCCCTGGGCGGTATCGAGGCCGGCAGCCGGGATCTGCGGGTGATCGGCGAGAACCGGCTCTTCTGCCCGGATAACGAGGCTGCCGCCAGGATGGAGGAGCGGATCGCCGAGGTGCGGGCCCGGGGCGATACCCTGGGCGGGATCGTCGAGATCCGTGCCGTCTGCCCGCCGGGCCTGGGCGAGCCGGTCTTTGACAAACTGGATGCGGAGCTGGCGCGGGCGCTCATGTCCATCGGCGCGGTCAAGGGTGTGGAGATCGGCGCCGGTTTCCGGGCCGCGGCCATGCTGGGGTCGGAAAACAACGATCCCATCTCGCCGGCCGGCTTCATGGGCAACAACGCCGGCGGTATCCTGGCCGGGATCTCCAATGGTGAACATCTCGTCGTCCGGGTGGCGGTCAAGCCGATTCCGTCCATCCACAAGGAGCAGAAGACCGTGAACAGCGCCAATGAACCGGTGACCATCCGGGTGGGGGGGCGGCACGACATCTCGGCCATCCCCAGGATCGTGCCGGTGTGCGAGGCCATGGTCCGGCTGACCCTGGCCGATCACCTGCTGCGGCAACTGGCCATTGCCGGCAGCCGGGAGCGGCAGCCGCAGGAGCGTGGCGGTGATGCGGCATAGCGGCGGCCATGTCATCGGTTCGGTCTGGATGGTGAGCCGCGAATACGACGGCCTGGCCGGCGCCGGCGGGGTCAAGGATGTCTGCCGTCAGCTCGCCGAGGCCCTGGTTCGTGACGGCGGCTGCCGGGTCCGGGTCATCCTGCCCCGTTACGGCTTCATGGACGCCGCGGCCCTGGGATTCACACCCCTGGAGCTGCCCTCCCGGCGGACGGACGGGCCCTGTGCCGAAAGGCGGCGCCGCGTCTTTGCCGTGGAGATGAACTACACGGACCGGGAGCGCAGGGAGGATGTCTCGATCTGGGAGAGGAGGGAAGAGGGCCTTACCATCTTTCTCGTGGAGGCGGAGCGTTTTGCCGAGAAGCTCGGTGTCTACACCTACACGGCCGCGGAAGAGGAAAAGACGCCGTGGCAGCGGCAGGGCAGTGGGCATTATGACTATTTTGCCATGAATATCCTGCTGCAGAAGGCGGCCCTGGACCTGATGCTGCTTCTCGGCGAGGCGCCGGATGTCATCCACTGCCAGGACGGGCACGCCGCGACGCTTGCGGCCATGGCCAGGGAGAATGGCGGCTATCGCCATTTTTTCAGCGAGACCGGCCTGGTGGTCACCATCCACAATGCGGGCCTGGGCTATCACCAGGAGGTGGGCGACCTGGCCTTTGCCCGGGCCGTCACCGGTCTGCCGCAGTCGGTGGTCCGGCGCTCCAGGCTGGGTCCGGCCTTTGATCCCTTTGTGGCCGCGGCCGGCTACGCGGTCATCAACACGGTGAGCGAGCAGTATGCGCGGGAACTGCAGGAGACCCGGGAGGACGCCCGTACCGGCTGGCTCGGACACCGGCTGCTGCAGCGGGGCGTGCGCATCGTCGGCATCACCAACGGCATCAATCCGGCCGATATCGACCCGACCCGGCCCGGACAGCTTGGCCTGGCCGCGGCCTTTGATCCCCTGCGGGGCGATCTGGCCGGCAAGCGGCGCTGCAAGGAGGAGATGCTGGCCCTGCTTGCCGGCCGCGGCGGCGTCTCGGGTGTGGAGCAGTTCGGTACCCTGGGCAGCGACGCCGACCTGCCGCTTTTCACCTTCATCGGCCGTCTTACCGGGCAGAAGGGGGTTGACGTCCTGCTGCCGGCACTGGCCGGACTTGCCCAAGACGACAGGGGGTTCCAGGCGCTGATCCTGGGGTCCGGCGATCCGGACCTCGAGAAGGCCCTGGCAGCCATGACCGGGCAGGACGGGCTTGCCGGACGCTGCTGTTTCCTGAAGGGGTACCATCCCGGCCTGGCCAACCGCATCTATGCGGCCGGCGATTTTTTCCTGATCCCTTCCCGCTACGAGCCGTGCGGTCTGACCGACTACATGGCGCAGCTTCTGGGCAACCTGCCCATCGTCCACCATGTGGGCGGCCTGGTCAAGGTCCTGGACGGCCGCACCGGTTTCAGTTACCGGGAACATACGCCCGAGGCCCTGGCCCGGGCCATGCGGCGGGCCCTGGCCGTCTTCCGCGATGATCCGGCCGGGATCAGGGCCATGCAGCGGCAGGCGGTGGAGGAGATCCTGGCGCACCATACCTGGGAGAAGGTGATGGCATCCTACCTGGACCTGTACCGGGAGGCCCAGGCCGTGGCCTGCGCCCCGGTAAACGTTCAGCAGTCGTCAGGGGAGTAGAGACGGGAGCGGATCATGCGGTTTATACCGGCGGATGGCGGGCGGAGAGTCACCGGCGAACGGGAGGACTGGTTCGCGAAGCGCCGGCAGCAGTTCATGCGCTGCCTGGTGGCGGATTTCTTCCGCCTGCTGCAGGGATTCCAGGAGATGTACGAGATCTACCTGGACTGTTGCCGGGGTGACCGGGTGGCCGGTTGTCCGGACCTGCTCAGCAGGAAGACGGCCACGGCCCGGGAACGGATCTGGAAACGGCTCGACGGCATGGTGGGCTCGGAGGCGGGCAAGGGTCCCCTCTGGCAGCTCAAGGATCTCTGCCACCGGCTGTGGCCGGAGGGAGCGGAGGCCAGGGACCTGAGCGGTTCGCTCCTGGACTGGCTCATCGGCTCGGTCTTTCACGAGTGCATGAAACTGAAGGAGAACATCTACCTGCTCAGCCGCTACGCACCCCAGGCCATCCGGATCCAGGACATGCCCTTTTCCGGTCCCCGGCCCGTGCACCGGCTCTCGAGGCCGGGTCCGGAACTGGCCGGCATGGTGGATATCCAGCGGCTGCTCACCCGTATCAACGCCGATATCCTGCACCAGATCGAGCAGGTGGGGTTCTTCTTCGGCCAGGCCAACTTCATGCTCCGGATGATGATGCCGGAGATGGCGGACAACAGCCTGGTCCTCCGCCTTCTGGTCGAGGAGGAGGAGAGCGTGGCGGCGCTCTGGGGCGAGACCCTGCCGGAACTGTTTGCCGAGATGTTCTCCGGCAACCCGGCGGCAGGCTTCTGTGCCGCCGGCCGGAGCTACCTGGCCGGCCAGTGGTACGAGCGCGCCCTGGCCATGTACCGGCGGGCGCTGGCCGTGGACAGCAGCTGTGACGAGGCACTGGTCAAGGTGGCGCAACTGGAGAAGATCATTCGTGACAGCAGTCAGCTCCTGGCCGGGACCGGGCAGTGACCCGGCCGCCGCCGATTTCCGGCCTCTGGCCTTGCACTTCTGATTTCTGATTTCTGGCTTCTGGTCTCTGACAACCACCTGACAAGGAGGAACGGCATGACGGTACGCATAGGCATCAACGGCTTCGGACGGATCGGCAGGAATATCTTCAGGGCGATTTCCCGGGATGCGGCCTTTGCCGACATCGAGGTGGTGGGCATCAATGATCTCACCGATGTGAAGACCATGGCCCACCTGCTCAAGTATGACTCCATCATGGGCGTCTACGAGAAGGAGGTCGGCGTCGATGACGATGGCCTGGTGGTGGACGGCAGGCCGATCCCGGTTACCGGTCACCGGCAGCCGGCCGACATCCCGTGGGCTGAATACGGGGCCGAGTATGTGCTCGAGTGCACAGGGTTTTTCCGTGACCTGGACTCGGCAAAGGCCCACATCGACGCCGGCGCCTCCAAGGTGATCATTTCGGCACCGGCCAAGGGCGATGTGAAGACCATTGTCATGGGGGTCAACGACGAGGAGTATGATCCCACCGAGCATCATGTGGTCTCCAATGCCTCCTGCACCACCAACTGCCTGGCGCCGGTGGCTCAGGTCATTCTCGACAGGTTCGGTATCCGGCGGGGCCTGATGACCACGGTTCATGCCTACACCGGCGACCAGCGGCTGCTGGATTTTCCCCATTCCGATCTCCGTCGGGCCAGGGCAGCGGCCATGTCCATGATCCCCACCAGGACCGGCGCCGCGGCAGCGGTGGCCCTGGTGATCCCGGAGCTGAAGAACAAGTTTGACGGCCTGGCGGTGCGGGTGCCCACCCCGGATGTCTCCCTGGTGGACGTGGTCATGGAGGTGGAGCGCGAGACCACGGTGCCCGAGGTCAACCGGGCCCTGGAGGAGGCCGCGGGCCGCTACCTGCGCTACACCGAGGAACCGCTGGTCTCCATCGACTTCCAGGGCGATCCCCACTCCTCCATTGTCGACGGCCTCTGCACCCGGGTGCTGGGCACCACGGTCAAGGTGATGAGCTGGTATGACAACGAATGGGGCTACTCCAACAGGATGCTGGACCTGGTTCTGCACATGGAGGCGAATAAGCCCTTGTAATTGAAGCCTAAGTGGTGTAGAAGGGTGAGACTGAATGGGTATTCATCGTCGACGGGAACATGGAGGGATGTTCCCGCTGCCCTTTTAATCCATGCTGAAGGAGGAAGTAACCATGAAAAAAGCATGCATCACCGCCACGGCAGCCTTTGCACTCATCGCCGGCAACGCCCTTGCTTCCGGAGGGGCCCACTGGGGCTACACCGGGGACACCGGCCCGGCCCACTGGGGAACGCTGAAGCCGGAGTTCGAGATGTGCGCCAAGGGGGTCAACCAGTCGCCCATCAACCTGACCGGCTTCATCGAGGCCGAGCTTGAGCCCATCACCTTCAACTACTCCGGCCTGGCCACCGAGATCCTCAACAACGGCCACTCCATCCAGGCCAACTACACCGCCGGTTCCACCATCACCGTTGCCGGCAAGACCTTTGAGCTGAAGCAGTTCCACTTCCATTCGCCCAGCGAGAACACCATCAACGGCGAGTCCTTCCCCATGGAGGGGCATTTCGTCCATGCCGCCAAGGACGGTTCGCTGGCTGTTATCGCCGTCATGTACAAGATCGGCGACGAGAACGAGGGCATGAAGAAGCTGTGGAAGCAGATGCCGGCCAAGGCGGGTGACAAGATCGCCATGGCCTCCCAGGTCAAGGCGGACGAGCTGCTGCCCAAGAACCGTGACTACTACCGCTTCAACGGCTCGCTGACCACTCCGCCCTGCACCGAGGGCGTGGTCTGGCTGGTCATGAAGACGCCGATGACGGTCTCCAAGGAGCAGGTGGAGCAGTTCACCCATGTCATGCACCATCCCAACAACCGTCCGGTCCAGCCGGTTGGCGCCCGTCCGGTTCTCCAGTAGTCCCATGGCCTGGTCCGGGACCACTGTCCCGGCATGGCCGCACGGCCCCTGACGCCAGAAGAACCCTGCCGGTCTGCCACCGGCAGGGTTTTTTCTTTTCGGATCACCCCTGTGCCGGCGCGGCCGCGGCAGGCGAATTGACAGCGCGCCTGGAAGCCGGTATAGGTAAGATTACCGGAAATCTTGAATGGCGGCCCCGTTGTCGTGATCCTCTATTTCTCATCTGTCGGGGGAACCGGTGAAGAACAAACTATCCATCTCCCTTGTCAGAGCCCTCCTGCCCCTGCTCTTCTGTCTGTTCTGCTGCCTGCTCTCCGTCCCTGCCGCCGCCGGACAGGGCCGGCCCGGTCAGGCCGCGCCCCGTTATGTCGGCTCCAGGGCCTGTCGTCCCTGTCATCGCGCGGAATACACCAGTTTTATCCGCTATGCCAAGAAAAGCACCTCCTATCGCAGCATCGAGCGCCTGGAAAAGGGGCTGACCAGGGAGGATATCAGGAAGTGCTACGGCTGTCATACCACCGGTTATGGCAAGCCGGGTGGATTTGTCAGCGTGGAAAAGACCCCGGAACTCAAAAATGCCGGCTGCGAGGTCTGCCACGGACCAGGCTCCAGGCACGTGCGCACCGGCAGGCCCGAAGACATCAAGCGCAGGCCCACCCGCAAGGATTGTGAGACCTGCCACACGTCTGAACGGATCAGGGCCTTCCGCTACCGGCCCATGATCCACGGAGGAGGCCACTGATGCTGCGCCTTGCCGACATCACCGGCCGACGGCTGGCCGGCAGCCTGGCTTTCAAGATCATGGCCATCCTCGCCATCGGTGTCGGCCTGATCATGGCGGTGGATATCAGTCTCAGCGTCAACAACCAGCGGCAGCTCTTCAAGCAGCGGATGACCGATTTCGGCCGTGAACTCGGCTCGCTCGCCTATGCCGGTATCAAGCATCCCATGGCAGTGGGTGATTCCGCCTCCATCGAGAAGCAGCTCTTCGATATCCGGGACCAGTTGCAGGGCACCGAGATCGTGCTCTGCGATTTCGAGCAGGAGATCGTCTTTGCCACCGATACCCGCCGGATCAATACCCGGGTCGACGAGTTCGTCCATGACCGCAAGACGCTCGACGCCCTGGCCAGGATGCTGCAGGGCAGGGGACCGGTGGAAGAGGAACCCTTTGAGGAGCAGTACCGGGGACGGCGCTACCTGGTCACCATGCGGGTGATCCTCAACGAGAAGGAGTGCCATCACTGCCATGGCGCAAGCAGAAAGGTCCTGGGCGGCCTGCTGACCAGGTTTCCCGCCGATGCCACCTACCGGGCCATTGCCAGCCTGCGCAACCGGACCATCGCCATCTCGGCGCTGGGGGTCGGCTGTATGCTCGCCTTCATCTACCTCGTGACCAGGCCCCTGACCGAACTGGCCGCCAGGGCCGAGCGCCTGGCCCGCGGTGACCTCTCGGTCTCCATGCCGGACTCCAGCGGTGATTCGGTGGGTATCCTGGGCCGGGCCTTCAACGACATGGTCACCAGTATCAAGGAACAGATCGAGATCGCCGACAGCCTGAAGAAGGCCATCGCCGATCCCCTGTTCATGGTGGACCGGGACATGGTCATCACCTACATGAACGAGCCCTGCGCCGAGCTGACCGGCCATGGCCGGGAGGAGGTGGAAGGCAGGAAGACCTGTCAGGAGATCCTCATGTGCGAGAACTGCGGTACCAGCGCCTGCCCCATCCGGCAGACCTTTGCCGACCAGCGCCCGGTCAGCGGCATCCGCGCCACCATCGTCACCCGCGACGGAAAGCGGGTGCCGGTCATGGGCAGTGCCAGTGTCCTCAGGGATGCCCGCGGCCGGGTCATCGGTGCCGTGGAGGTGCTCAAGGACATCACCGATGTCCTCAGGGCCGAGCGGCTCGCCTATGTGCGCGAGACCGCCCGCCGGGAGGAGGAGCAGCGGCGGCACCTGGAGGCCATGGCCGAAAACATCCTCGAGACCCTGGCCCAGGCGTCCAGGGGCAACCTCAAGGTGCGGGCGACCCCCTCGGGGCAGCAGGACATCATGGACAAGATTGTCCTCCATACCAACCACATGCTGGACAACCTGGAAAAACTCTACGACAAGATCTCCTCCTTCAGCCGGGAGATGGAACAGGAGGTGGCCCGCCGCACCGCCATGCTCAGGGAGCGCACCTACCTGCTGGAACAGGCCAACCGGGACCTGAAAGAGCTTGACCGGCTCAAGTCCTCCTTTCTCGCCAACATGTCGCACGAACTGCGTACGCCCATGAATTCCATCATCGGCTACACCGATCTGCTGCTGGACGGGGTGGACGGCGAGATCAACGAGGAGCAGGAAAAGGACCTGCGCAAGGTGGCGGACAATGCCCGGCACCTGCTGCAGCTGATCAACGATATCCTGGATATGTCCAAGATCGAGTCGGGCCGGATGGAGCTTGTACTGGAGCGCACCGATATCACGGGACTCATCGAATCCGTGGCCGCAACCTTCCGCCCCGCCCTGGAGGAGAAACAACTCACCCTCAGCTTCGACTTTGCCCCGGACCTGCCCGAGGTCTACATCGACCGCGACAAGATCCGCCAGGTTCTGATCAACCTGCTCTCCAATGCGGTCAAGTTCACCGACCAGGGGGAGATCACCATCCATGTCCATCCTTCGGATATCGGTATCGAGGCCGGTGACGAGCCGGAATTTGTCGAGGTCTGTGTCGAAGACACCGGCATCGGCATCCGCAGGCAGGATATGAAAAAACTCTTTGACAAGTTCAGCCAGATCGATGTCTCCAGCATCCGCCAGTACGAGGGGACCGGGCTGGGGCTCAGTATCGCCCGGGGACTGGTGGTGCTGCACAAGGGCGTGATCTGGGCTGAAAGCGAGTTCGGGACAGGAACCAGGATGTATTTCACCGTGCCTGTGGATGAGAAACTCTTTGACCGCTCGGCCCGGCCGGCCCTGGAACTGGCCATGGCCGAAAAGCTGGGCGAGCATTTCATGCTGCCGGCCGATGTATTTCTGAGGCCGGTGGAATATGGCGGCAGGCCGGTCAAGTGCTGGCAGTACACCCACTGCGGACAGACGAGCTGTCCGGCGTATGAGAGCAGCGAGTACCGGTGCTGGCTGATTCCGGGCACCCACTGCAAGGGACACCGGGTCTGCAAGTATCCGCACAAGATGGAGTTCTGCAGGTCGTGCGAGGTCCTGGAGCAGCTTGTCCTGGAGGCGGACCGGGAGATCACGGCGGCGCGGGCGGTGGAACATGCTCCCGGCGGGGAGGATGTTCCACGGGCAAGGGAGGAAGACGATGGACAACAGGGATGAGCCGGTCTGGAAGATCCTGGTGGTGGATGACAACCTGGACAGCCGCGAGCTGGTGGTCAAGGTGCTGGGGCGCAGGGGACTTGAGCTCTACGAGGCCGTGGACGGGGAGGATGCCCTGGCGCAGGTGGCCGGGGTCCGGCCGGACCTGATCCTGATGGACATCTCGCTGCCCAGGATCGACGGTTACGAAGTGACCCGCCGCCTGAAGCAGGATCCGCGCTTCGCCGCCATCCCCGTCATCGCCCTCACCGCGCACGCCATGAAAGGAGACCGGGAAAAGGCCCTGGCCGCGGGCTGTGCCGACTATATCTCCAAGCCCATCAACATCCATACACTCTACGACCGTGTTGTCTCGCACCTGCGATGAGATTTTCGGTAAAAGTTCAGCAGCGCGCATCCGGAGTCCACGCTTACCTGCGGTCAGACACGCCTGCATAAATCTGCGGCCCCTGAGAGCGCTTACACCATTGTGGTCGAGAAAACCGATGGTTGGTTATCCCGTGAGGAGTTACGTCGGCGGGAATCGCTCCGGCTGCTTGCAACCCCTCCCGCACCTGTTGTAAGGTAGTCGGGACAGGAAGAGTTCCGCGGGGGAGGGAGGTCAGGTGCGCAGCAGAGAAAAAATACTTATCGTCGACGATACCCCGGATACGGTGGAGCTGCTCACCAAGCGGCTGCGGGCCGAGGGGTATGATACCGATGCCGCCGCTGACGGGGAAGAGGCCCTGCGCAAGGTGCGCGAGTACCACCCGGACCTGGTGATCCTGGATGTGATGATGCCGAAGATGGACGGCTACGAGGTCTGCCGGCGGCTGCGAGAGGACGAGGACCGGCGTTCCTACCGGATCCTGATGCTCACCGCCAGGAGCCAGGTGCCGGACAAGGTCAGGGGCCTGGATATCGGCGCGGACAGCTACCTGACCAAGCCCTTTGACTACAAGGAGCTGGCCGCCATGATCCGGCGTCTGCTGGCCCGGAAGGAGGCCGGCCAGCGCGAGGTGCGGACAGAGAAGCTCGCCGCCCTGGACCAGGTGGTGGACGAGGTCTCCCACGAGATCCGCAATCCCCTGGTCGCCATTGGCGGTTTTGCCCGGCGGATCAAGAACAACCTTGTTGCCGATGATCCCAACCAGCGCTACCTCGACATTATTCTCGACAATGTGGCCTCGCTGGAAAAGATGGTCAACCAGCTGGGCAGCCTGAAGACGGCGGCGGTGTCGGCCACTGACCTGGAGGACATCAATGGTCTGCTCGGACAGGCGCTGGAGCGTTTCCGTGACGAGCTGGCCCGGCAAAAGATCACCGTCCACACCGACCTCATGGCCCGGGCACCCCTGGTGCCGGCGCATCCGGAGAATCTGGTCACCGCCTTTGCCAATATCATCGAAAATGCCATCGAGGCCATGGCCGGACAGCCGACGCGGCAGCTGTATATCAGCACCGGGGTCAGCGAGGGCTGGTTCGAGGTGGAGATCCGCGATACCGGCCGCGGCATCTCGCGGCGGGCCATGAAGCGGATCTATGATCCGTTTTACACCTCCAAGACCTATGGCCCCGGTCTCGGCCTCACCTATGCCCTGAAGGCCATCGAGAGCCTCGGCGGCACCATTGCCATGCACAGCAGGCCCGGTGAGGGCACCTGCTGTACCATCCGCCTGCCCCTGACGCCACCGGCAAGGCGAGGGGAGCCTCCGGAGTCCGACAGAGAAGGAACAACACCATGCAGCAGCCCCAGGCAGCAATCCAGTCCGACGCCCTGATCGCCAACCTCCAGGAGACGGCCGGCGAGGTGGTCATCGATCCCTCCCTCGCGCCGCTGCAGGAGGTGGTCGCATCCTACCAGGGGCTGTCCCGCAAACTCGAGACCCTGCTCTACGAGATCAGCCATCCCTATCGCAACTGGAAGCTGATCATCCCCGAGCTGCGTGCCTTTGTCCTCAAGAATCTCAATATCTACCGCCGCCACGAACTGGGACCGGAGTGCTTCACCCTGTTCACCGGGATCTTTCTCGATGCCCTGGAGGAATCGAAAAAGAACGGCAAACAGGTCTCGCGGATCATGGAGGCCATGCTGGCCTATGCCAACAAGCTGATAAACGCCGTTGACCAGGAGTGCCTGCTGCGCTACCAGGAGGCCCTGAACACCTTTTTCGACCGTCTCTATCACCTGGACGAGATCGACGACCAGGTGATGATGTACATGGTGCAGGGGCACCATCCCATGAAGAGGATGGCCACCCGGCTGGTCGCCTTCAGCAGGGAAGGGGAGGTCGGCTTCGAGTACACGCCCATTGCCCGGTTGATGCGGAAGATCCTGGCCCTGAACTATTCCTACTGGCTGGGCGAAGAGGACCCGCTGCCCTGGTTCATGGAGCAGTGCGGCGATTTCTGCCGTGACTGGGAGGCCGGGCCGCTTCTGGCCGCCATCTCCCACGAGCGGATCAGGAGCCATCTCGATGCCCTGGAGGCCATTGATATCGAAAAGGACCCCCTGCGCGGCCTGGAGCAGATCCTCGAGCTGCCGGCCCACATGGATATTGTCCGCATGTACCGGGAGATTCCCGGCAGGCTCGCCGCCGATACCGCCCAGGGCGACGCCTCGTTTGTCGAGAACCGCAAGCTGCTCTTCCTGTTCAGGATCATGGACACCGCCGGTCTCTACCTGATCCACGAGGAGACCCTGCGCGAGATCAACCGCTCCCTGGTGCAGCTCATCCGCAAGCAGTCCTTCGAGGAGATCGAGCAGTTCTTCGTCACCACCTTCCAGCTCCTCAAGGCCAACGTGCGCAAGTATCCCCACACCTCGCTCCAGTGCATCCAGGTCATCGGCGGCGAGGTCTTCAGGCGCGGCAACTCGCGCCTGGTGGAGGCCTTTCTCTGGCAGACCGTACGTTTCGGCTTTCAGTACGCCAACGTCATGGGCGTGGACGAGGACTGGCAGCCCATCACCAACCCGGCCCACCTGGCCAACATCCGGGTCTGGCTCAACCTGATCATGCAGGAGCCCAAGTGGTGCGGCACGCTCTTTTCGGCCCTGATCATCAATATCCGTCTCTCCGGCACCTGTGTCCGCGATACCGACCTCTTTCAGCGCGACATCACCGAGCTGCTCAATCACCCCATCGGCCCCATCTACAACCTGGCCAAGCAGTTCACCAAGCTGATGCCGGTCTTCTTCAACGAGATCGGCGCCGAGGGCGAGCTGCGCGACGTCTCCACCGAGCTGGACGAACTGCACAAGCGGCGCGACGTGCTGATCCACTTCCTGCGCAAGCAGAGCCATGTCGAGTCGAGCAATCTGATCGTCGGCTTCATCCAGGCCATCTTCGAGTTCTGGATCACCCTGGACAAGGACAGGCTGCGCGACTACCTGCCCGAGGAGGTCCTGAACCAGGTGCAGACCTCGGGCCCCTTTGTCGATGAACAGCATGTCCTGGCCCTGCGGATCCGCGAGGAACTGAAGTTCGATTCCATGCGCGACATCCTCCAGTGGCAGGAGGAGGACCGGCAGGACTATCTCTCGCAGCAGGGCGACATCTCCCGGGTGGAGCGGCGGCGGTTCGAGCTGCTGGTCAAGATGTACAAGCTCCTGCACCAGAAGTACAACCTGGGCCTGCCCGAGCTGCGCAACCAGTTGCAGCAGGCCATGCAGTCCGGCTTCCCCGAGATGGCCGACCTGCTGGAGGTCCTGGAGAGCTGCGATACCTACCACTGCCTGGACGCCCTGCTCGACCACCTGGAGCATCTCAAGGAGATCATCCTCAGCCCGGAGCGGTTCGAGCCCAGGGAGGAGATCTACTACAAGCGGCATATCGCCGTCGATATCCCGTCGGTCTACGGCCGCTATTCCGAGCGCAAGTTCGATGCCCTGGGGCTCACCTTCCGGCTGGAGAACCTGGCCAACATCTACCTGGAAAAGCTCTTCCAGTCCATCAACCTCTCGTTCATCACCCAGGCCACCTTCATTCATATCGTCCGCAGCCTCAAGCTCTACCTGCGCGCCCTGCAGGTGGACGGCATCTCCAGCCGCCGGCTCGAGACCTACACCTCGCTGCTCGCCTCCTCCATCGGCATCAAGCGGTTTTCCTACAGCCAGCATCTCGACATCATGCGCGGCCTGTCCGAGGGGGTCAAGGACGTGATCTATGCCTACTACATCAATATCCACCAGAACAACCTCTCCATCATCATCCCCCAGATCGGCGCCGACAACCTGCTCACCAAGTACCGCTCCCTCTGGGATGAAAACGACCTGCCCTCCACGGTGCTGCGGCTCTCGGAGTCCTTTTTCCGCGACCTGATCTCGGCCACCTTCGGCCTCCAGCACCTGGACAACTTCATCAGCCGCATCATCCAGACCCTGGAGGCGCAGAAGGAGCTGCTCGACGAGCAGACCCTGGACCTGCTCATGACCTACAACCCGGAAAAGGCCATCAGCTCCCTCTACAACGAGAACCTGCGCACCCACAACCTGATCCATCTCGGCAACAAGGGCTTCAACCTCATGGTGCTCGCCGGCGACGGCAAGCCGGTGCCGCCGGCCTTCATCATCACCACCGAGATCTTCCGCTGCTGGCCCGCGGTCCGGACGTTCAACCGGGCCAGGGACGAGTTCATGCGGCGGGTGCGCAGCTCGATCACCGGCATCGAGGAGCTGACCGACAAGATCTTCGGTTCGCCGGACCGGCCGCTGCTGCTCTCGGTACGCTCGGGCTCGGCCATCTCCATGCCCGGCATGATGACCACCATCCACAACGTCGGTTTCAACGAGGACCTGGTGGAGGAGTTCGTGGCCGCCAACCCGGACCAGAAGTATTTTGCCTGGGACAACTACCGCCGTTTCCTCCAGTCCTGGGCCATGGCCCGCGGCATGGAGCGGGAGGCCTTCCAGGAACTGATGAATGGTCACAAGGCAAGGTACCAGGTGCGGCTGAAGCGGGAGTTCACGGCCGAGCAGATGCGGGAGCTGGCCCTCAAGTACCAGGGCGCGGTGCGGCGCAGCGGCTATGGACCGCCGGAAGACCCGTGGCTGCAGCTCATCGGCGCGGTGGAGATGGTGCTCGGCTCCTGGAACACCCGCAAGGCCCGGGAGTACCGGCAACTGATGGACGTCTCCGACGACTGGGGCACGGCGGTCATCGTCCAGGCCATGGTCTACGGCAACCTGAGTACCCTTGCCGGCAGCGGCGTGCTCTTCACCGCCCACCCCTACCGCAAGGTGCGGCGGGTGGCCCTGTGGGGCGATTATGCGCCCGGCGACCAGGGCGAGGACATCGTCTCCGGCCTGGTCACCAGTTATCCCATCTCGGTGGAGCAGGCCGAGCTGGACGGCCGCTCGGTGGACAATTCGCTGGAGGTCCGGTTCCCGGCCATCTACGAGCGGCTGCTCTCCATCAGCCGGGACCTGGTCTATACCAAGGAGTGGAACCCGCAGGAGATCGAGTTCACCTTCGAGGGCCCGGAGCCGGAGCAGCTCTGGATCCTCCAGACCCGGGACATGATCACCATCAAGAAGAAGGAGCACCTCAACGTCTTTGTCGATGCCGAAGAGGTGCAGAAGTGCATCCTCGGCAAGGGGATCGGGGTCAGCGGTTCGGCCCTGTCCGGGCGGGCCGTCTTCAGCGAGGACAATATCCGCCGGTTGCGGCAGGAGGAGCCCGGGGCCACCCTGATCCTGATCCGCCAGGATACGGTGCCCGAGGACATCCGCGAGATCTCCATGGCCGACGGCCTCCTCACCTCGCGTGGCGGCCAGACCTCGCACGCCTCGGTGGTGGCGACCCGCCTCGGCAAGACCTGCGTGGTCGGCTGCCGCGACCTGCAGGTCTACGAGGCGGACGAGTATGCCCTGATAGGCGGCTTCCGGATCAGTTTCGGTGATCCGATCTCCATCGACGGCCGCAACGGTCTCTTTATCAGGGGAATCCATCCGGTCCGGGAAGAGGTCCATATCCTGCCGCTGTAGGGTTGACCCTGTTCTGCTGAATTGTTACCTGCTGAAAACATGGCGCTGGTCAACAGGGAAACCGTCCGCATCCGGGTGCGCAGGATGCTGGGCAGGGCAGAGCCCCCGGGCGGGGTGGAGATGATGTCCTACAAGCGCAACCGCACCATTGCCCTGCTCCTGCTGGAAAACGGCAATATCCTGGTCCGGGAGCGGGGGTACGTGGTCGGGGAACAGGAGGTGGCGCCGGAGGATCTGGACCGGCTGCTCAAGGTCCTGGTCAGGCGCGAGTTTCCCCGCAGCCGCAAGATCCGCCTGCACCGGTTCGCCGATCCGGCCGAACTGGAGCGTATCCACCAGAAGATTTAATGTCCCTTTCCCTGATATGCTGATTATCCGCTGCGCGGCCTGCGGGCGAAAACTTCTGCGCTATGACAAGATCGGGCCCGGCGAGGTCCTGCGCTGTCACAAGGATAGGATCGCAAAATGCTTTGCCGCCGAGATCCGGGACGGCCATCTCCACTGCCCCTGCGGCAGGAGAATCGGCATCGACAAGGGCGGTTTCTACAAGATGATTGCCCGTGCTTTCACCTATCGCGGTACCAAGCGCAACCGCTGAATCCCCCTGGATTTGTCTCTTTTTGCCGAAAAATCTTCCCTGTCCCTGTCAGCCCGATATTCTCGTGTCTCTGGATCAACGTGATTTGTCGTTGTAATTTTTGCCGCCGCCTTTTTTCGGCCTGTTTGCATCAGTATTATTTATATTTATATCCATTATTTTAAGTTTGTTTTATTTCTGACCACATTGTAGGGTCAGTCGGTATCCCGCTCACCGTGACACGAGGAGGATACCGATGCAGGAACAGACACTTCATGCCGGCACCATCTTCCATGCCGCCCTGTCCCCTGACCCTGAGCTGGTCGCCGACGGCTTTGTTCTGTCGCTCTTTCTTCTTTTCGGCGTCGTTTTCGCCGTTGCCCCCCTGGCGGCAGGCTACCTGCTTGCGCCCCGCAGCCGCAATCCCCATATCGGCGCCACCTATGAGTGCGGCATGGCCGCCTTCGGCCAGGCCGTGTCGTCACGTTTCGGGGTCTTCTACTATCTCTACGCCCTGATCTTCATCGTCTTCGAGGTCGATGTGCTCTATCTCTTCCCCGTGGCCCGTATCTATCGGCAGGGTGTGGGCCTGGCCGGGTTTCTCGAGATGCTCGTCTTTGTGGTCATTCTCTTCATGGCCATCGTCTATGCCTGGAAAAAAGGAGTCCTGCAATGGGAACGGGAAGCACTCTCCCTCCGATAGTCCACTTCGTCCGCCTCGAGAAGCTGCTGAACCAGGCGCGGGCCAATTCGCTCTGGCCGCTCACCTTCGGCCTGGCCTGCTGCGCCATCGAGATGATGTCCGCGGCCGGGCCGCGCTTTGACCTGGACCGCTTCGGAGCCGGTGTCTTCCGGGCCACGCCGCGCCAGGCCGATGTCATGATCGTGGCCGGCACGGTCACCGCCAGGATGGCCCCCACCGTGGTCCGGCTCTACAACCAGATGCCGGCCCCCAAGTGGGTGATCGCCATGGGCAACTGCGCCATCTCCGGCGGGCCCTTCAAGCTCGACTTCAACTACAACGTGATCGAGGGCGTGAGCCGGCTGCTGCCCGTGGATGTGGTGGTGCCGGGCTGTCCGCCCCGGCCCGAGGCCCTGATCGAGGCATTTCTCAAGCTGGAGCAGCAACTGACCGGCAGCCGCCGCTTTCCGGAGGCCCCGGAGATCCCGCTGGAGGACGCATCATGAACAGTCCGCTTGCCACCGCTCTTGCACGAATCGGCATCGATTACCGGCCCCGGGTTCCGGCTGTCGGCCTGCGCTGCTCTCTGCACATCCTCCCGGAGCAGATCCGCTCACTGGCCCGGTCCCTGGCCGGAGAGGGATTTTTCATCGAAACGGTCACGGCCGAGGACATGCCGGAGCAGAACCGGATGGACGGTATCTATCTCTTCAACCATTATGAGGGCGACATGCGCCTGCTGGTTCGCGTCACGGTCTCCAGGTCGCGGCCGCACCTGCCCTCCATCGGCCGCATCTTCCCGGGTGCGGTCTGGCACGAGCGGGAGACCGCGGAGATGTTCGGCATCACCTTTGACGGCTGCCCGGACAGCCGCAACCTCCTTCTGCCCGAGGAGGCGACCTTTCATCCGCTCAGAAAAGATTTCACCGGGGTCTGATCATGTCCGCACCACCGACCTACAGCCTGGAATCAACGGACAACGGGAACTTCCTGCTCAACCTGGGGCCGCAGCATCCGGGCACCCACGGCGTCCTGCGGGTGGTCCTGCAGATGGACGGCGAGTACATCCTGGCCGCGGATCCGGTGCTTGGCTACGGTCACCGGATGCAGGAGAAGATCGCCGAAAACATGACCTATCTCCAGGCTCTTCCCTATGTCTGCCGCATGGACTACCTGGGGGCCATGTCCTACAGCCTGGCCTGGGTCTGCGCGGTGGAAAAACTCTGCTCTTTCGAGGTGCCGGAGCGGGCCGTGCATGTGCGGGTGATGGCCTGCGAGCTGAACCGGATCGCCAGTCACCTGCTCTGGTGGGGGGCCTATCTCCTGGATCTCGGCGCCTTTACTCCCTTTCTCCAGGCCTTCGCCGACCGGGAACAGATCCTGGATCTGCTGGAATACATCACCGGATCGCGGCTCACCTACTGTTACTTCCGCTTCGGTGGCCTGGCCGCCGACGTGGACGATGTCTTTCTCCGGCGGGTGGAGGATTTTGTCACCGGCTTCCGCCAGCGCCTGCCCCGCTACCACGATCTGGTCACCGGCAACGTGATCTTCCATCATCGCTCAAAGGACGTGGGCGTGATCCTGCCGTTCGAGGCGGCCGGTTACGGTGTCACCGGGCCCTGCCTGCGCGGCTCCGGCTTTGCCTATGACGTGCGCAAATGCGAACCCTACAGCGGGTATGACCGGTTCGAGTTCGCGGTGCCGGCGGAGCAGGAGGGGGACTGCCTGGCCCGCTACAACGTGCGCATGGCCGAAATGGAGCAGTCGCTGGCCATCATCGAACAGGCCGTGGCCACCATCCCCGACGGGCCGTACCGCGCCAGGGTGCCCAGGGTGATCAGGCCGCCGGCGGGCGAGGTGGCCATGGCGGTGGAGACACCGCGCGGCGAGCTGGTGATCTTCATGGTCTCCGATGGCTCGACCCGGCCCTGCCGGGTCAAGTTCCGGGTGCCCTCGTTTGCCAATCTCTCCATCTTCGCCCGCCTGGCCCGGGGCCAGCTCCTCGCCGATGCCCTGGCCATTCTCGGCAGCCTGGACATGGTCATCCCGGAGGTGGACCGATGAGTATCTCCCCTGTCACCATTGTCTGCTATCTGCTGGGCATCAGTGCCGTGGTCGGCCTCAACGCCGTTATCCTGGTCTGGCTCGAGCGCAAGGTGGCCGGCCACATGCACTTCCGGTACGGTCCCATGGAGGTCGGGCCGCACGGCCTGCTCCAGACCCTGGCCGACGGCATCAAGCTGCTGGGCAAGCAGTTCCTGGTGCCGGACGCGGCTGACCGGCCGCTCTTCCTCCTGGCGCCGGTGGTCAGCCTGGTGCCCATCTTTGTGGCCATGGTCCCCCTGCCGCTGGGCGAGACCCTCCAGGCCTGGGAGCTGAACATCGGTCTGCTGCTGGTGGTGGCCCTGGGGCTGCTCAACACCCTGGGTATCCTGCTTGCCGGCTGGGGCTCCAACAACAAGTATGCCCTCCTGGGCGGTTCCAGGGCCGTGGCCCAGATCCTGGCCTACAAGATCCCGCTGCTGCTCTGCATCCTCACCATCATCATGATGGCCGGTTCCTACAGCCTGCGCCAGATCGCCCTGGCCCAGAAAGACGGCTGGTACATCCTCTACCAGCCGCTGCTGTTCATCATCTACATCGTCACCATCACCCTGGAGACCAACCGCAGCCCCTTTGACTTTTCCGAGGCCGAGAGCGAGCTGGTGGCCGGTTTCCACATCGAGTACTCGGCCATGGGGTTTTCCCTCTTCTTCCTGGCCGAATATTCCTACATGTTCATCGCCGCGGCCCTGGCCTCGATCCTCTTTCTCGGCGGATGGCAGGGGCCCTTTCTGCCCGGTCCCGTCTGGTCGCTGCTCAAGCTCTACGGGATCATCTTCCTGCTCATGTGGTTCCGCTGGACCTTTCCCCGGCTGCGCATCGACCAGATGCTCCACCTGGGCTGGAAGATCCTGCTGCCGCTTGCCCTGGTCAATTTTCTCGTCACCGCGGGGGTGCTGGCTCTATGAACGGATATCGGTATCTTGCCGGGATAGTGACAGGGTCCGTCAGCCTGCTGAAGGGCATGCGGGTCACCTTCGCCAACATGGTCTCGAGGCCGCACACCGTGCAGTGGCCGCGGCAGACCGCACCCCTGCCGGCCCGGTTCCGCGGCCATATCCGCATGCTCGCCGATGAAGAGACCGGATTCCCCCGCTGCTTTGCCTGCGGCTCCTGCGCCCGTATCTGTCCCTCGGCCTGCATCACGGTGCAGGGCCGGAAGCCCGGCGACAGAAAGAAAAAGGTCGCGGTCCGCTTCCTGCTCGACTTTACGAAATGCAGCCTGTGCGGCCTCTGCGTGGAGAGCTGTCCCGCCAGGGCCCTGGCATTTTCGCGGGATTATGCCCTGGCCGGGTACAGGGACACGGAATTTCGCACCATGGATCTGCTGGAGGGGCTTGCGTCGCCGTTTCAATTCTGAGCACGGGTAAAAGTGTCGGTCTTTTTAGGTGGCTGCCCATATCAGTGAACTGTTGCAACAGGGGCAGTGATGCTCTCCGGGCCCTCATGGCCCGGTCATGCGGGGATGGGGACGCGGTGTCCTGTCCCGTGCTGCCGGAGGAAAACACAATGTTCGCCAGTTTCGTTCATACCGTCTATACGCTCGCCTTTGCCACCATTCTGCTGCTGGTCGTCGGTGGCGCCCTGCTCGCGGTCACGGCCCGCAACCTGATCCACTGTTTCTTCGGCCTGGTGGGTGCCCTGCTCGGGGTGGCGGGACTCTACTACAACCTGGGCAGCCCCCTGCTCGCCGTCATGCAGGTCATGATCTACATCGGTGCGGTCTGCGTGGCCATCGCCTTCGGCCTGACACTCACCCGCAAGCAGGGCGAGGAAGGGATGCGGCCCCTGGACATCAAGGCGGCCATCCCCGTGGTCCTGGTGGTGGCCATGCTCAGTGCCACCCTCAAGAGCCTGGCCGGCCGCGAGATCGTGGCATCGGCCCGCAAGATCGACGAGAGCCGCATCGGCTGGATGCTGCTCGGCGATTATCTGCTGCCCTTTGAACTGATCTCCATCCTGCTCACCGTGGCCGTCATCGGCGCGGTCACCATCGCGCTCATCAACCGGAGGATCTGAAATGGAGTTTCTTGCCACCCTGCCCAACAGCCTGCTGGTCTATGTCGTTGTCGCTCACGCCCTCTTTGCCATCGGGCTCTTCGGCATGCTGTTCCGCCGTACCCTGATCGGTTTTCTCATCTCCCTGGAACTTCTGCTCCAGGGCGTGGGGATCAATATCATGGCCTTCGGAACCTACCTGGTGCCCGATCCCCTGCAGGCCCGGATCTCCACCCTGTTCATCATCGGTATCGCGGCGGCCGAGGCCGCGGTCTTCCTCGGCATCGCGGTGGCGGTCTTCCGCAACTACCAGACCATTGCCGTGGACCGGCTGATCGGGCTCAAGGGGTGATCCGGGATGATCGAGCAGACCACCTTCTCCATCCTGCCCGTGCTCATCGTTGCCGTCTCCCTTGCCGGTGCCGGCCTGATCATGCGCCTTGGCCATGATCCCGACCGGCGGGAGATGGTGTCCATCGGCACCGGCGTGGTCAAGTTCGCCCTGGTGGCGGCCATGTTGCCTGCCATCCTGCGCGGCGAGGTGATCTCCATCCGCCTGGCGGAGGTGCTGCCCGGACTGTCGCTGGTCTTCCGGGTGGACGGCTTTGCCATGGTCTTTGCCTGTATCTCCTCCTTTCTCTGGATCCTGACCTCGTTCTATTCCATCGGCTACATGCGCGGCCTCGGGGAACACGCCCAGACCAGGTACTACACCTGTTTCGCCCTCACCCTGTCCGCCTCCCTGGGGGTGGCCATGGCCGGGTCGCTGTTCACCATGTACCTGTTCTATGAACTGGTCTCCATCTTCACCTATCCGCTGGTCATGCACCACGAGGACGGCGAGGCCAGGCGGGGCGCCAACAAATACCTGGTCTACCTGATGGGCACCGGCAAGCTGTTTTTTCTTGCCGCTCTCGTCCTCACCTATGTCCTGGCAGGCAACCTGGATTTCGGGCCGGGTGCCATTCTGCCCGCTGACGGCCCGCCGACCCTGCTGGTCGTCCTGTTCATTCTCTTTGTCGCCGGTATCGCCAAGTCGGGCCTGATTCCGCTCCACTCCTGGCTGCCGTCGGCCATGGTGGCACCGACCCCGGTCTCGGCCCTGCTGCATGCGGTGGCGGTCGTCAAGGTGGGGGTCTTCTGTATCGCCCGGGTGATCTACAATGTCTACGGCCCCGAGCTGATGCACCGCCTCGGCCTGGTCATGCCCACGGCCTATTTCATGTCCGCCACCATCCTTCTCGCCTCGATGATCGCCCTCACCCACGACAACCTCAAGGCGCGGCTGGCCTACTCCACGGTGAGCCAGCTCGCCTACATCACCCTGGGGTTCGCCCTGGTCTCGGTCAGTTCCATGACCGGCGGCATGATCCACATCGCCAACCATGCCTTTTCCAAGATCACCCTCTTCTATTGTGCCGGCGCCATCTTCGTGGCCACGGGCCGCAAATATATCTCCGAGCTCTCCGGCATCGGCCGCACCATGCCGGTGACGATGACCGCCTTTGCCATCGGCGCCCTGTCCATGATCGGGGTGCCCGGGACCGCCGGTTTCGTCACCAAGTGGTTCCTCGGTCTCGGCTGCCTGGACAACGGCTCCATGCTGCTGCTGGTCTTCATCCTCACCAGTTCGCTGCTCAACGCGGCCTATTTCCTGCCCATCGTCTATCGGGCCTTTTTCATGGCCGGCCCTCCACGGTCCGGAGACCAGGTGGTGCGCGAAGCCCCGGCCTTCATGCTCGTGCCCCTGTCGGTCACCGCCGCCATCACCATCCTGCTCGGCCTGTTTCCACAGCCGTTCCTGCGGCTCATCGGAGAGGTGCTGTCATGATCAAGCGTCTCATCGCCCGGCTGCGCCGCCACTACCACGGGGTGCGGGTGGCCTTCTGCTGCCTGCTCGGTCTGCTGATCCTGGCCGACCTGCTGGTACCCCGCCATCATGTCTACTTTATCGGTGACGAGATCCCCGGCTTCTGGGGCCTGTTCGGCCTGCTGGCCTGTATGCTCATCATCGTGGTCTCCAAGTGGCTGGGCCATGTCTGGCTCTTCCGGCCCGAGGATTACTACGAGAGAAGGGGAGGGAAAAAATGACCACGGATTTCTTCATCCACCCGGCCTTTCTTTTCTTTGCCGGCATGGTGGCGGTCCCGCTGGCCCGGGGCGTCTGGCGGCAGGCCCTGGTCCTGCTGGTGCCGCTCATGGCCCTGGCCACGGTCGTTCTGCTCGCCCCCGGCCTGCATGGCCAGGTGGAGCTGCATGGACTGACACTTACCTTCGGCCGCGTCGACCGGCTGGCCCTGGTCTTTGCCAATGTCTTTACCCTGATGGCGTTCATCGGCGCAATCTACGGACTCCACCTGGCCGATCCCTGGCAGCAGTCGGCGGCCATGGGCTACGTCGGCTCTGCGCTCGGCTGCGTGTTCGCCGGCGATTACCTGACCCTGTTTCTCTTCTGGGAGGGGCTGATGGTCTTCTCGGCGGCGCTCGTCTTTCTCCGCCGCACCAAAGGGGCCGTGGCTGCCGGCTACCGCTACATGCTGGTCCATGTCTTCGGCGGTCTGCTGCTGCTCGGCGGCATTCTGCTCCAGTACCACCAGGCTGGCTCCATCACCTTCACCGCCATCGACCCGGCTGCCGCCGGTCCGGCCCAGTACCTGATCCTGGCCGGTTTTCTGCTCAATGCCGCCGTGCCGCCCCTGCATGCCTGGCTGCCCGACGCCTACGGCTCCGCCACCGTGGTCGGTTCGGTCTTCATGTGCGCCTACACCACCAAGACCGCGGTCTATGCCCTGATCCGCTCCTTTGCCGGCTTCGAGATCCTCATCGTGCTTGGCGTGGTCATGGCCCTCTACGGGGTGGTCTACGCGGTCCTGGAGAACGATGCCCGCCGGCTGCTTTCCTACCATATCATCAGCCAGGTGGGCTACATGGTGGCCGGGGTGGGCATCGGCACCGAGCTGGCCATCAACGGCGCCTGTGCCCATGCCTTTGCCCACATCCTCTACAAGGGCCTGCTCTTCATGGGGGTGGGCTCGGTGCTCCATGTCACCGGCAGAAGCCGTTTCTCGGAGCTGGGCGGCCTGTGGAGGTACATGCCCTGGACCCTGGTTTTCACCCTGGTCGGCGGTCTGTCCATCTCCGCCTTTCCGCTCTTTTCAGGCTTTGTCACCAAGTCGATGATCATCTCCGGCGCCTGGGAGGATCACCTGCAATGGGCCGCCCTGGGCCTGACCCTGGCATCGGCCGGGACCTTTCTCCACACCGGCCTCAAGGTGCCCTATTTCATCTGGTTCTGGCGCGAACGTCCCGCCTTTGCGCCACCCCGGCGGGAGGCGCCCCTCAACATGCTCGTCGCCATGGCCCTGGCCAGCTATTACTGCATTCTCATCGGTATCCGTCCCGACACTCTCTACCGCCTGCTGCCCTATGCCGTCGACTATCAACCCTACACCCCGACCCACGTCATGGCCTCGCTGCAGATCCTCCTCTTCACCATGCTGGGCTTCTTCCTGCTGATAAAAAAACTCTATCCGGAGCCGGAGATCGGCCTGGACCTGGACTGGTTCTATCGGCGGGGCGGAGTGGCCTTCACGACCTTCTGCCGCCGGGTGCTGCGCCTGGTGGACGAAGAGGTGATAAGGAACCTGCACCAGACCCTGTTTCTGCCCCTGCTCCGGGGGCTGGCCGGGCTTGCCGCCTGGAACGACCGGCGGCTGGTGGACGGGGTGGTCGACGGTACGGCCGGGGCGGTGCTGCGGTTCGGGGAAACCATGCGCTTCTTCATGCAGCCGGGCATCCTGTCACGCTATGTGGCCCGGACCCTGACCGTGCTGGCCGGTATCATCCTGCTGACCCTCTGGATCCGTTAGATCCCGGCTGCCGGCAAACACGACCATATTGTGAGGTCTGTTTCCACGGACCGACAACAGGACCATAACCGCCATGACTCCCATTGCCATGCTCCACCCATCGCCCCTGGACGGCCCCCTGCTGAGCCTGATCGTTTTTCTGCCCATCTTCGGTGCCCTGCTGCTGCCCCTGGCCAGGAACGGAGAGCAGGGCCGCTGGCTGGCCCTGGTGGTCCTTGTGCTGACCTTTCTCCTCTCCCTGCCGCTCTATGGCGCCTTCCGTCCCGGGCTGCCCGGGTTCCAGTTCGTGGAGCACCATGTCTGGATCCGCCGGCTCGGCTTGAGCTATCTCCTGGGAGTGGATGGCATCAGCCTGCCCCTGGTCCTGCTCACCACCCTGCTCGGCCCGGTCACCGTGCTCTGTTCCTGGCGGTATATCACCAGGCGGGTCCGGGCCTTCATGGCCTGCCTGCTGCTCACCCAGGGGATTCTCACCGGCGTGTTCGTGGCCCTGGACCTGGTGCTGTTCTACTTCTTCTGGGAGGCGATGCTGATCCCCATGTTCCTGATGATCGCCATCTGGGGCGGTCCCCGGCGGCGGTACGCGGCCGTCAAGTTCGTTCTCTACACCCTGGCCGGATCGGTATTTCTGCTTCTCGCCATCGTCGGCCTCCATGTCCAGGGCGATACCTTCAGCTACCCGGCTCTCCTGAACCTCGAGCTGTCACCCCGCTGGGAGTTCTGGCTCTTCCTCGCCTTTCTGGCGGGGTTTGCGGTCAAGATCCCCATGGTGCCGCTGCATACCTGGCTGCCTGCCGCCCACGTGGAGGCGCCCACGGCCGGCTCCGTGATCCTGGCCGGTGTTCTGCTCAAGATGGGGACCTACGGCCTGCTCCGTTTCAACCTGAGCCTGACCCCGGCGGCCAGCCTGAACATGGCGCCGCTGCTGATTGCGCTTTCGGTGGCCGCCATCCTCTATGGCGGCCTGCTTTCCCTGGCCCAGGAGGATATCAAGAAGCTGATTGCCTACTCGTCCGTGGCCCACATGGGGTTTGTCACCCTGGGGATCGGTGTGCTCAACATGCAGGGGCTCCAGGGTGCCATGCTGCAGATGCTCAACCACGGGCTCACCACCGGCGGCCTCTTTCTCCTGGCCGGCATGCTCTACGAGCGGACCCGGTCCCGCGCCCTTGCCGACAATGCGGGCCTGGCCCGGCTCATGCCCGGGTTTGTGTTCTTCCTGGGCCTGTTCTCCCTTTCCTCCCTGGCCTTTCCCGGCACAGCCAGTTTCGTGGGCGAGTTTCTCTGCCTGAGCGGTGCCTTTACCGACAGCCTGCGGCTTGGTGCCTGGGTGATCCCGGGGGCACTGCTGGCAGCCGCCTATATGTTCCGCATGTTTCTCGGACTCACCTGGGGCCGGGGCGCAGATCCGTCCCTGGCCCGGGATATCGGCCTGCGTGAGACCGCAAGCCTCCTGCCCCTGGCCATGCTGGTGGTCCTGTTCGGTTTCTATCCGGCTCCTCTGCTCAGGATCATGACCCCGGCCCTGGAGGCGATCAGTGCCCGCCTGTCCGGCCAGGAGGTCATGGAGATGACCGCCTTCATCGGCCAGGTTCTGCCGGGAATCCTGAACTGAACGGCAAGCAAGGGTATGGGGCGCGTGCAGGTGGGAGGTGGCGGATGCGGCGCATGCCGCGGAAACAGCGGATGGTTGCGGCCAGGCAGACCCGGGGTCTGGCCGGCCGCCGGAGCAACGGACCATGAGGCAAGGACATGATGGTGAACGGAATTCTGCCCGAGATCGT
>Ga0256833_1000362_pt1 | contig 35861 bp, 55 predicted proteins | sample 356284metaG_FD_190535 | JGI IMG/M metagenome (GOLD analysis project Ga0256833, IMG submission 190535) | Hydrothermal vent microbial communities from Mid Atlantic Ridge, Atlantic Ocean - 356-284 | ecosystem: Environmental > Aquatic > Marine > Hydrothermal vents | place: Atlantic Ocean: Mid... | reverse complement strand
CCCATCAATTTATAGATTTTCTTATAAAAATCTCAAAATAAAAATTTCTCAAACTGTCCCATTTTTTGGGAACAAACAGAAAAAGGGTTTTTTAATGTGTTTGGGGCAGCTCTACAGTTATTGATACACAAGGGTTTACGAAGGTGGGGGTGTCCCATTTTTTCGGGAAATTATAATTATACAAATGGCTATTATTTCCCATTTTTTTGGGACAGTTATTTCGGGAAATATAGGGAAATACAGGGATATTTCGGGATATTGATAATACTTGTCTATGCAAAAAATATGTTTTTTATGTGTCCCAACTTTTTGGAAAACTGTCCCAACTTAATTGGACAGATTAACGGGGTAGGCAGGATTTGAACCTGCGATCTTTGGATTTGGAGTCCAATGCTTTTCCTGGCTAAGCTACTACCCCATTAGATATTTTCAGCTATTATACTCCAGTCTAATTTTTCTAATTCCTTTGGAAGTTCTTTAGCAATTTCTTTGGCATCTTTTGCTTGTGTGTTTATAACTATCTCTTTTATGTAAACAGTAATAGACTTGTTTGCTGTTTTTTGTAATTTAGGTGTTTCTTTTGATGTTGTCTGATTTTCTAATTCACCTTTAATATACTTAAACGGACTTGGTAAATACTCTGCAATACTGGATATTAATTGAAAAATCTCTTTTTCCTTTTCAAGAAACCCTATTTTTAATCCTTCTAATGTATATAAACCAATCTCAGCAAATACTTTAGAGGGAGATTTTATGCCTAAAAATTCTTTTATTCCACCTACAATATTTTTACCAATATTCTTAACTGCTTCTACTGGTTTTAAGACCATAGATTTTATTCCATTTAAAAGTCCTTCAATTATATTTTTGCCTATGTCAAACAAATTGAAGTTTTTGAGAAACTCTTTAATAGTTTCAAAGGGGTGTAAGACTGCATATATAAGTTTGCTTCCAAATTTAATGGCTTCTGTGATTAGATTTATAAATTCTGCAATGAATTCGGCTATAACAGATATAACAGATACGAGAGCTTTTCCTGTAAGTATTCCCATTCTCGCAAAGAGTATAAATGCACTGTTGTCGGGGTTATATTTAAATCCAAAAACTTTTGCTATTGCTTGAAAAATCGGTTCAAGAGCTCTGGCTAAATTTGAAAAAGCGTCTTTTAAAGGTTTTACAGCATTTGAAATATCACTGAAAGCTTCCTTAAAGCCCATCCAGAAGGCTTTTATTCTGTCAAGGTAAAGAAAATTATAGATTGCTTTAAACAGTCCTTTAACTTTATCCCAGTTTTTATAAACAATATAACCTGCTACAGCTATTCCTGCAAGGACCGCACCTACTGGAGTAAAAACAAAGCTAATAGCAGCCATTGTTAAACTTCTCAAAGCGATTACTGATGTTTTAATGCTATTTGTTAGTGCCATAAAAGCGGCTTTTGAAAATGTAGATACTCCAGAAGATAGATTAAGTTTAGCGATAGCAATATTAAGAGAGGGTATTAATTCTTTTTTGACTATATTACTAAGCTCTATAATTTCTGATTTTAAATTTACAAAACTTAAAATACCTTTTGTTATCCCCATTCCAAGTAAACCGATAGTTCCAAGAAGTCCGCCTATAACCAGTGTTAGAATCCCGAATGCTCCTATTGGTAAGAGGATGACAGAAGCTAATGTTTTATGGTGATTTATGAATGTAGCTATTGGTGAAAGGACAGCACTGAAAGCCTGTATCATCATATTAAGTGGTGGCAAGAATACAGAACCTATTAAAGATGCTATGTTTTTTATGTTATTCCAGAGTAGCTGGAGCTGTGCAGCTGTAGATTTTGTTAATGCTTCAAATTCCTGTTGCATAGAACCTGCTTGAGCTCCAGTTTGAACCTCTTTTATTTTCTCTTTCAGTCTATCAAGGTTGTTTATAAGGATTTGTATTTTACCAACATGTTCAAGACCAACCCATTCTTTTAAAAGCTGTGTTTGTTTCGTCGAATCTAATTTTTTTACCGCATCAAAAACTTTAATAAGAGCCTCTGAAGGGTTCTGTTGCTTTAGTTTCATAAATTCATCTTTAGTCATTCCAATGGCAGATAAAACATTTAAGAATCCTTTGTCCATTGCCTGGGTTCTGGTTAAAAGTGTTCTAAAGGAAGTTGCTGTTTCTTCTGAGGAGATACCTGCTTCTTTAATAACAGCTCCAAATACTGCTGCATATTTTGCCTCTATGCCGAATGCTTTTGCAGTAGCTCCAACCCTTTTTAATATATCAATGATATCTTTAGCAGCTGCTCCCATTGTATTTGATAGATAATTAACTGTGTCTCCTACATCCTGCAGAGCTTCTATCGTCGGAATAGCGAATGCATTTTTTATCTCTCCAAATGCTTTTCCTGCTTCTTCTGGAAGCATATCAAATGCAAAGGCAGCTTTTGATACCATTTCTGTAAACTCTATAAGCTGTTCTTTAGGAATTCCCATCTGTGATAGTGAAGCAGATAAAGCAAATATTTCATCTGTTGCTATTGGAATTTGAGAAGACATTTTCATGAAAGCTTCTGTATATTTAGATAATTCTTCTTCTGAAGCTCCTACAACTTTATTAAATTCATAAACCTGTCTTTCAAGCTGAATAGCTGAAGCAACAGGCAGGGCAAAAGCTGCTGTGATACTTCCGCCTAATATGGCTAAATCCTTACCTATATTCGCAAGTTTGCTGGAAGTTTTGTATAAACTCTCCAGAGATTTCTGGACATCCCCAGAAACTTTTTCTATATGTTTTAGAGGTTCAGATATCTTGTCTATTATTTCAAAGATTACTCCGACCCTGAATATATCATCAGCTCCAAACATTATAATCCTCTGATTATCTCTGGAATTTCTTTTAGAACTTTAATCCTTGCATTTTGGAGAAAATGTTTCCCTTCTATTTTTGTCTGTTTTTTAAGGATAAACAATGGAATAACTTGTTTTTTCTTTGATGCCATAAGAACATTATTTTTAACGAATATGTTATAACCCTGTCTTTTAAGTGCATCTATAAAAGCCCTTGGAGAACCATACTTTTCAGTTTGTTTTTTTATCTTTTTGTTTACTGGTATAGCAAGAAATTTGGCATTTACAGGCTTTATCGTTGCTCCATGTTCCTGCGGTGGTCCATATTCTACATTAGTTCCTACTGCAGACCAGCCATCTCCTATCTCTGTTTTTATGCTTCTTCTCAGATGTCCTGTATCGACTGGAACATTTTCTTTTGCATATTTTTCTGCTCTTAATGCTACTTCTTTTAAAAATCTTTTTTCTTTTTCTTTAAATTCTTTAACTTTTCTATCTAAAAATTTATGAAATTTGTCAAATCCATATACTCCTGCCATTATGCGTTTTCCTCTTGCCAGTTATTTTCTGGGTTGTAATCTGTATCCTCTGCTTCACTTTCAACCAGTTGTGGTAGATAATCTTCAACAATTGCTTTAGCCTGATTTTCATCTATTATTCCTGCTGCTACAAGTTTTGAAATACTGTCAACTACATCTTTAAGGTCTTTCTTATAAGGCTCAGGGAATTCTACTTCTGTTTCGTATGTGCTGAATCTATAGCCTTCGTGCAGCTCTAAAAGCTTAAGTATAATTCTGTTTGCATCCTGAAGAGCCTGTTTCCATATAAGCTGTCTTCTTTTTGTTTTTCTGATTATTGGGTGCATTTGTTCTTTTACTGATGCAAGAGAGGAAGGTGTATGGGCTCCTAAAAGAAACTCTGGGGTTTCGGATAATATCACAATGTTATAAAAAAGTATCTCAAGAAAATCTTTTAATTCTCCAAAGGGTCTGGAGCTTTCTAAAAATTTGGCTTCACTGTCTTCTGGAAGAAGTAATGCTTTGTTCATATCCCAGTTTTTTATTTGTTTTTCAGCTGCTTCTGTATCTCTTGTGATGATAACTGGGGTTGGTGTTCCGTGATATTTAAGGTTTTTTCTTGCAGCTTCTATTGTATCACTGTAAGCCTTGATAGCTTTTATTGTTGCTTCTGTAATATCTCCAGTTCCATATAATTCTCCTGCGAATCTATCGTAGGCAATGTGAATAAGGGGAATTTCTCTTAACTTGTTTTCTACTCTATTTGTTAATTTATCATCTTTGTAGTTTTCTATATATTCGGGGGTTAATCTTGTGGTAATTTTTGTCTGACTAATTCCCTGTAGGTCTGGATTGATTATATGTGTAATGAAAACTTCTTTATAATCTCTAATATCCTCTGGGTTTGGAATTATAGAAACTTTACCGGGGAAAACTGTCATTATATCAATTCCACTGTTATATCCTATAAACAGATAAGCATTTCCAAAAAGTGAAGCGTCTCTTCCGGCTGATTGAAGTTCTTCCATGTTATTGTTCCAGATTCTCTGTAGAATGCTCTGGGCTCCAGGGTCTTTGGATTTTACAGAAAATCCGTCTGCAAACACAAAAGAAGCTGATATATTTGTTATAGCTTTTACAAAAAACTCTTCTCTGTAATACTGTTTTAGTTTTTCAGGGTCAAGCTGAGAGTAGTCGTCTTCGGCTATTCTGCTCCACAGTGAGTCAATTAGTGCTGGTACTTTTCTCAGTGGTGTTTTAAATATATCAAAAAATCCCATATTTCACCCTATAAAATAGTTTGATAAAAGATTAATTCTGGTGTGAAAGAATTGTTAGGACAGGTTGGACAAGGGATTATTTGAGATTTTTGAGTTTTTCATAAAGTAGTGGTGTATTATCTTCTGCAAAACCAAGAATAAACTCATATGTTCCCGGTTCTTTTATTTCTTTTTTAAACTTTTTTAGAATTTTATCCACAAGCTCTTCTAATTCGTTATCTCCAGTTCTTAAAGCCCTTTCCATATCGTATATATCTACTCCAACGAATTCATCAACATCAAAATACAAAAGTATGTGTTCAAGTGCATATTTAATGTCTTCTTTATCTTTTACCTTCGCCATCTCCAAGCTCCATAAAAGTTTTTCTTCCTGTATGTTTTTCAAGTTTGCCTTTTTGTTCTTGAATATAATTTAATACTTTCTCTTTATTAGAGCCAGATTTATATTTGGTAACTTTGAAAAATGTTCTAAGTTTCAACGTATCTTTATCTACTATTGCTATAGTTCCTGTTTTATATTTAACAAAGTAATACTTACCAGAAGTTTTTAAGCCAGTATCATCAAAGTAAAAAACTCTGCTGGGATTTTCCAATGTTTCTTTTAACATATTATAAAATTTTTCTTTATAAAACTTTCTCCTGTCTTCTCTTAAATTTTCCCAGTTAACACCAAAAATTTTCTTAACATGTTTTGATAATTTCTTTTCTTCATCTTCCTCATACATCCACTGTGGTAGTTTACCTTTTCTGACATCTTTTAAAATTTTTCTTGTGTTTTTAATGTGTTTCTTCTTTTCTTTTGAAAACTGAATTTCTTTTTCAGAAACAATTGGCTTTCTTCCTATCTGAGCCGGTGATATTGCACATGTACAGTTTGGGTGCAGTGGTATATCCCCTCCTACATCAGCTTCATATATAATCCCGCATCGTGCCTGACATTTAGGACAGGGGGTTTTACCACAGAGCCACTTTACTCTGGTAATTCCCATTTTTTTGTAGTAATGCAAGGAACCGTAAGTGTAAGCCCTTGCTGTTTCTGTTCGTGCAATAGTCAAGGCTCTGTCATAAACATCTCTGAATACTTCATTTGAAGGTAGAGGTGTTTTTGCGATTCTTCTGGCAATTTTATAAACAGACTCCCCCTGAAGCATCCCAAGGGATATCTGTTTTTTTATCTTGCTAATTAAATCTTTAGAAAGATTGTCAGAAAATACCATTGAGTAAGCTGTCAGAAATTCAACAGCTTCTTTAGGAATTAAAAAAAAGCTTTCTTTTATTTGCAGACTTTGAGCTGATTGTTTAAAAACTTCCTTGAATGTTTCTTTTATCTGGGATATTTCTTCTTCACTTGCTTTTTCTACTATTTCTTCAAATGCTTCTCTTAATGTTGATGATATTTCCTGTAGACTCTCTTCTGCGATTTTTTTCATTAAATGTTGGGATGGTTTTTCAAGAGTATTCTGGACATCTTTTTCTATCTCTTTTAACAGGTTTTGCAGTCTCCAGTTCTGGTAAGGTGTTTCTTCCTGATTTAGAAGTTTTTGAGATATTTCTTTTTGAATTTCTTCAAGAAGTTTTACATATTCTCTGGCATACTTATTCCCAGACCTTAAAAGTTTTTTCTTGGCTTCTCTTGATTTTTTCTGGATTATGTTTTGCACATTAGCCATAATACACTTTCAGATAAGTTTTTATTGCAACTTTTTCTGTTCCTACGTAATAATCTTCAAGCTTTACAGCTATATACTGCTGATTTAAAACCGTGATAATATCTCCAGCTTTAATATTGGTATTAAAAGGAAGGTAAACAGTTGCATCATATTCTTCAGAAAATCCGAATTCGTCTGTGTCTGTAGATGTTATTTTCGAAGTGAAATAACCATTTACTATATTCTGGTCAGAAAGAGTTATGGGAACCTTTGGAAAAGGAAGGCTGTCAAATATTTTTCTAAACAGGTCTGGTTTTAATCCCATTTTGGCTTCTCTTCAGGCAGGGGAACTATTTTTACAGTTGAGCCTGTTTCTTTCTGTAGTTTTTCTGTGTAATCTGCAAGAAGTGTTTTTAAGGCTTCTAATCTGCTGTTTCCATCTACTTTAAGGTCTCCTATGGAGGCTGATTGGACAGCAGAAATTTCTATTTTTATAAGTTCAATAACCAGTTTATAAAGGGCTATTTTTTCAGAAGGTTCGTTCAGAAATTCATCCGCAAGGCTCTCAGCTGTTGTCTGGTCTGCAAAAGGAAGCCTGATTAAAGCTTTCTGAACAAGAGCTGTTTTATCGATAGCCATAGAAAACCCCAAAGAAGAGGGCAAAAGCCCTCGTATTAGATAGTAATTCTTATTCCGTATTTATTTGAAAGAACAACACCGTTATATCTTTCTGTATATGCCAGTTTTATTTCCTGCGTTCCTATGTCAAAATCTCTGTCAACCTGAAGGCTCTGTCTGTGCTGGTAATACTGGTCTTTTTTGGGAATGATAAGGTCAACTGGTCCTGTTGGGTCATAATGAACAGTATCTATTATGTCAAAATCAAATGTAAGCCTTTCTCCTCTCTGCCCTGCCACAGTAGAATCTTTTTTAGCCTGAATAAGTTCTGCCGCAACTTCAACAGGTGCTACAACAATTGGTTTTCTAATACTGTCTTTTTTGAGTTTTCTTAAAAGTTTAGCCCATGCGGTGTTCAGTGTTTTTATCCAGGATGTAGAATAAGCCACTGTATCGTAGTTTGTATTTTTTATAAGTGCAAACATGGCTGCTGCTTTATCAACCACAGCTTGCTCTTTAGCTTTTCTTGTAATATCTTCAATTTTCCACCATTTGTTATCTTCAAACCAGGTTCTGAGAAGCCCTACTCCTGCTGCATAGGTGATGTTTTTAACTGTTACAGTTTTTCCTGTTGCAGCATGGGTGAATTTTATGCTTCCACCGGGCTTTAGCTCTTCAAAGGATATTGACTGTTGTCCAGATTCGTAAGTTTCTGAATCGGATGTAGATTCAACTGTTTTAAATATTCTCATCCATCTGTCATCGTATTCAGGAACCACATCTTCATCAATGTTAACTACAACAGGTTTAGGTGGTTTCATTGCTTCTGGAGGCATCTGTGTAGCAGCCTGAAGTTTTTGCTGCAGGAGTTTTATACCTTGTTCTCTTGGAACAGGAAGACCATCAGGACCATAAAGACCAGCCTTCATATAACTGTCTACAGCTTCGATAAATTTTGCCTGCAGTTTTGGGTCAGAGAGTATAGCTGAAGCTTGAAATCTGCCTTTAATTAGTATTCCCATTTTTTATCTAACCTCCTTTTAATAAAGTTCTGGCATGAGTGTTACTAAAACGGTGGTTTCACCTGCTGCTTTATCAGCAAAGGCTTTACCTATTTTTGGATTTGTGGTATCAGTGGAATCGTAAGGTTTTACGCCACCATTTCCATCGTATTGGAGCAGGTCTCCAGATGTTATTGCAACTGTAGGGTCTGCTACAGGAAGTTCAAAAACACCTCTCGTCATGATTATTCCTTCCTGTCCTGCAGGGATATCCGAATAAGCAACTCCTACCCAGTTTCCAACTTTTACAAGAGAGTTTGCAGTTATGTCGGAAGTCCCCGTGTTTTTAACTAAAACCCTGTCATCTCTATCATACCTGAGCATTTTCTATTCCTCCTTTAGTATGTAATAAATGGATTATCTTCTGTTTTTGTGTTGTCATTTGGATTTGGGATAGTAAATCCAGCCTGCATTTTGGGAAGCTTTTCTTTAAATGCAGCTGTCAGCTTATCAACTTCTTCTTTTGTTTTTGCCACTTCAAGAGTTGCCTTTAAAAGTTCTCTCACCTCTTCAGGAACTTCAGAGAGTTTTTCTGTTCTGTATGCCTGAAGCTCAGCTTCTTGTTTTTCAGCCTGAAGTTTCTGGATTTGATTTTCTTTTTCTTCAAGACTTGCTTTGAGCTTTTGAATCTCTTCATCTTTTGCCTTTAGCTGAGATTCAAGCTCTGTGTTTTTTGCAATAAGCTTTTTAATTTCTTCCTGCATGTCTAAATCCTCCTTAGGTTTTTTTGCGTCTAATCTTCTGTTGTTCGGCTCTGCTCCCTGTAAAACAAGGGAAAGCTCAATAGGTTCAAATTCATTGATTGTTATTACTCCTGTAGCTTCATCTACAGTGTAATTTGTGATGTAACCACCGATAGAAACTTCTCTGATTGGAGAGGGTTTCATTTTTGCCAATGCAACAATTTTTTCTTCTGCTTTGGGAATTTTTACATAAGCTATCAGCTCTCCATTTACTACCTCAGTGCTGGCAACAACCCCTACTATGTGGAAAACACTTTCTCTGTGGTCAGCAAGAAGAGGTTTACCTTTTAGTTTTTCAGCTGTAAGTTTGACAGCTTCTGGTGTAAAGCTTGCATCTACAGGCTCAAAGTTTATAAGTGGTCTAAATACTGTGTTTTCAGAGAGAGCCACAAAAGGAATTTCAATATATTCGTCAGTTTCTTTTAGCTGATATTTCTGGTTAGTTTTTGCCGTAAGTTTAAGGTTCTTACTCATTGCTTACCTTCTAATAGTTTTGATAAAAAGATAGAATGTTAGGGTGTGCAAAGTTAGGACAGGTTGGACAGTTTCGGTAATATTCAGTAATAAAGGCTTACCAGTTTAACCAATTCTTCAAATGGGATTCTTTTGTTTTCATCTTCTAATGTTAAAATCTGACCTTCCATTATTCTATGATGAATAGTTGAGCGGGCTATACCTGTGATTTTTGAGGCTTCTCTGATTGAATATGAAGATTTAACCTCTCCAAATATCTCAATACTTTTTTGTTTTACCCAGCTTTCGTAATCAACAATAACCTGCCTTTGTAGATACAGTTTTTCCATGAGAATTCTATTGATTTTTGCAAGTTCTCTGTTAAGTTCCTGCTTTTTCTTTATCAGCTTTTCTATTTCTTCTTGAATTATTTTTCCTTCTTTTACAGGGATTTTGAAACCCATCTTTTTACCATCTGATATTTTTTTCTGAATATAGCAAACAGGTTTAATTTTTATCAAGTTAGTGTTGTACATATGTGGCTGTGCATTAGTATTGGATTTCTAATTTCTGTGAGTTCCATATATTGTTATTTACAACGGTAATTTTACCTTTATTTACATTTTCACTGGCATATATAGCAAGAGCCAAGCTCCAGAACCTATCTGCATGTCCTTCTTTTGTTCTTTCTGCTTCGTATTTTATATTTCCTGCAGATGTTACAGATTTTTTTACTGAATGTAAATCCTGGATAAGATTTCTATCTGGAGGGATTACAATCAATCTATCTTCAAACTTAGATTTTAACTTTGTAGCTAATTCATCTTTTATTTTATTCGTGAAATAAACAGGAATTATTTTACTTCCCCATTTTTCCTTTAACTGCTCTGCTATCTGCATTCCTATTCCTGTTTCATCTATTGCTGCCCTTTTAATAAATGGAATATAGGAATTTATAAAATCCATCTGGTTAGAAAAAGACATGTTTTTTAATATTTCTAACCTTCTTAACATTAATTTATTTCCTATTTTTTCTATAAAAGACAAAACTGTAAGATCCTTTCTTCTTCCTATATCTATACCAAGGTAGAACTCACCCTCTGAGGATATGTTTTTTTCTACTCTTTCATCTGTGCAAGCATGGATTAATTCATACGGAAGTAAATATTCATCTTCTTCTAAGAATTCACATAGATACTCCTGTTTCCATATATCTTCTGTTGGAACCCCTTCTCTAAGTTCCTCTATGTCTATATTTAAACCTCTTTCAACAGCATCGTATATTGTTAATCTTTCTCTAAACCATCTTGGGTTTTTGTCTGACATTTGCCATATGTGTCCAAAAATGTCATGTTTTGTTTTAGGTGTTGAAATTACTATAAATTTATAATCCTTTTTTCTTGTTATACTTGGGAAAACAGCCTGATAGACCCCATATCCATCTTTGAAAAATGCTGCTTCCTCCATTATTACATCCCCAGAATATCCTCTAACACCATCAGGGTTGGCCGGTAGTCCATATATTATAGTTCCATTAGGAAATCTGGTTTCAAGAACAGTAATCTCTGTATCGTCAATGAACACTTTAAACTCTTCAAAGCTGACTTCACTTTCAGAAATCAGTTTTAAAGCTTTGATATGCATTTTTACTTTATTCATTAGGTTTTTAGACTGTCTTTCTGTCGGCGAGATTATTAATATTGTATGGTTGGCTTTTTCTAATGCTCTGAATGTTGCCCACAGGGAGATAACGAAAGATTTTCCGGTTTGTCTGCTCCACATTAATACTGAATATTTGTAATTCTCAATAGCGTTATAAGCCTGTTGCTGATAAGGAAGTAATATTTTTTTAAATTCCATAGATTTCTCTCTTTATCATATCCAAAAATTCTTGAGGAATATTCTTGCTCTTTCCTTCTTTTTCTATTTTTTCAACTGCCTTAGATAACCTTTCTTCTCTATACTTTTGCAAACTTTCTAATGATTTTGATAATCTTGAGACTGCCTGTGTTAGCTCCACAGGGTCATCAAAATCTATTGATTCTATTTGCCGAACGAATTCAAATATTTTGTTTGTCAAAATAGTATGAACAGCCTCCATCAAATCCGTTGCTGGATTTTCCTTTAATGCTTCTATTAATCCTTTTGTTTCTTCAGCTATTTTTCTATACTCAATTGCTAATTCCTGATGGGTTTTTATGGTTCTGTGTATAGAAGATTTTGAGATATCGTACCCTTCACTTCTCAAAAGGCTTTCTATATCTTTAATGTTCATTTTTTCTTTTTCATAAAGATGGATAATTCTGTTTACCAAGTCATACATTTTTGCTTTGCTTTTTCTACCCATTATTCTTCCTCATAAACAATTATTCCACTATCTTCCTTGGTTTGTTCTAATATATCTATACCATCCGGGGTTATTTTGTAGACTGTGAGTTTTTCATATTTTTTTACAGGGTGAGGAAGTTTTATTTCTTCTATATAGCCTTTATCTCTCAAGTATCCAAGGGATTTTTCTATCTGTTTTGGTTTCCAATCTTTGTAAAAGGTCTCTATTATTGCTATTTTTTCTATGTTGTGTGGATATATTCTGTGAAGAAAGTCCAAAATCAAGCCCCTTAAGAGTTTTACTCTCATTATTTGTCTCCTTTTTTTAGGATTTCTATAACGATTTTTCTGAGCTCTCTAATGTCTGTCCTCCAGCCCCCAATATCATCGTAATACTGTCTTTTGTCTACTTTTTCGTGCAGTTCGTATCTCAGCTCTTTTTCTATCTGGGTTATTTTGTTTTCTACTCTACTTTCCATCTGGGTTAGTTTTTCTTCTAATGATTTATAGCTTTCTTTTAGCTCTTTTACTGTCCTTGCTATCCAGACTGCATTTCCGATTATTGCAGACAGGATTAAAAATAGCTTCACCCAGTCCATTAGTTCTAAACTGATTGTCATTTTTTTATTTCCTCCAGATAAGTCTTAAGCGGCAATACTATGTAAGGCTCTTTTCTGTTTGCCTTGATTACAAGCTTATCTGCTCCGTCAAACATATTTAGAATTGAAAAACTTTTGCGACTCTTTACTTGTATTGAACCTATGTTTTTAACTTCAAGGTCTGCTTTTCCAAAAGAACCAGCTGAACGGATAACCTCAAATCCTGCTTCTTCAAATATTTTTTTTACTTGTCTTTCTACTCTACTGCCTTTTGCTTTTGCTTTCATTTTTTAGCCTTTATGTAGTTTTGATAAACAAAATAAAACACAGCTTGTAGTAGTGTTAGGACAGGTTGGACAATCAGGCTGTAGCTGTGTCAGTGTCAGCCGATGGAGGAAGTGGTTTTTGTTTTGCCCAGTCTTCAAAGGCAAGCATTGTTTTACCTTCCATCCTTTCTTTTTCATATTTCACAAGGAGCTTTCTGCAGTATTCGTCTGTTGATTGTGCTGTACAGGATTTTGTTTTTTTCTGTGCTGCTGAAGTATTTTTATCTGTTTGAGATGTGCTCTGGGAGGTTTTCTTTTCTTTTTTTTCTTCAGGTAGCTGAGTTTCTATTAGTTGAATAGATGCTTCTATGCCGGTGTCTGTTTCCATAGACCTCATGTTGTAAAACTGAACCTTTTTAATTCCTCTTGCCTTGCAGTGTTTATCTATGATAGTCCATACCACAGGTCTGCCATCTTTTAATCTTTTGAAAGCCTTTTCAATCTGTTTTAACTTTTCAAAAGCAGTAATACCGTCCTCATCTGCAAGACTGAATATTATGTCTACATATGCAGGTTCGTATCCTTCGTATAGTCTTGTAAGGGAGCTGTTTCCCTCCCCTGTGTTATCTTCGTATTTGATGTTTTTGTAAATTTCTAATCCTGTATTATCTATTGGTAAAACTACTTCATTCCCATCTTCATCAATCAGTTTCACTATTCTATTCTCCATTTTCTACACCACCTGCAGTGTTAGGTTTTGAAGAGTTGGGAGCTCGTTTGGGTTTACAGTGATGTCAGTGGTCGGACTGTTTATGTTTACTTTTTCCACCCCTTCTATCTCCATAAGGACATAGTAAATAGTAGAAAGGGTTATGTTTTTGCCGATGCTAAATCTTCTGCTTTCGTAATCAAATATTATCTCTTTGTAGTCTGGATTATAAATAAATAGGGCATTTATTCTTCTTTCTGCTTCGGCTTGAATTAATGTTTTATCTGGATAATCAGAATAAGATGTTATCGTTATATCTAAATCAATCTTCTTTTCTGTAGGAGCTTTTACCAGAATGTCTGCAGCTGGAGTTTTTACATCATCTATTACAGCCTGAACCTGCGAAATTAAATCTGTTGTTGGCATTCCAGAAGATGAAACTATGTATATGTCAGCTGTTCCCTGCCCTCTTGGGTGTTGATTGTCTATATAACAATCAACTACACCATCAACAGATAATGTGTGAAATCTGTAATAGTCATCGGTAAATATAGACTTTGTAGCCCACACAAGAAGAATCCTGTTTCTAAGACTTTCATCCGTTTCCTCATCAGTTCCTTCTTCAAGTAGCCAGTTTGTGGGATTATATATTTCATCAATTCCTGAAATGTAAGTTGTCAGGGTATTTATCATTCCCTCTCCTACATTGTATTTTGCTCCTGGCTGTTCAGCCTCTATCTGGACAGAAATTTCTGCCTGACCATCTATTAACACTTTTTCTTCAGTTGTTACAAATTTGAGTTCTTCCCCAAATATGTTGGGAGTTGTTTTAACAATTGTTCCTTTTGGAATAAGCACGTTTCCTGATGTGTCTGTTCTTCTAAAAAGAACGTATCCTTTTGTTTTCTTTGCAGACTTTCTTGTTATTCCAAATGTGGCAGCATGAACATCAAGCCATTTTCCTCTGGCAGTCATCACAAACATATTTGGAACGATATGTTCTTTTACAAGGTCATACAGCTGTTTTATAGCTTCTGAATTAACTTCAAGGAGTGTTCTGTATGCTCCGCCTACGTTATAGTTTGTAATTTTTGGATTTTTCTGTCTGGATAGTGCAATGGATTCTTGAAGGAGCTGTTCAAATGTTGGGTAGTCCAGCAAGCTGTCTAAAGTCTGTTTGTAATCCATTTTTTATCCCTCTATAGTTTTTGAAATCTTCACATAAACATCTTGACTGTCTCTGTCCAGTGTAATAACAAGGTTAATTGGAGAGTCATAATTCACAGTCTCTACAATAAGTTTTATTACAAATGTTCTCATATCTATATATTCTCTAACAGCTGTTGCTTCTAAAATTCTTGGGTCTTTTTCAAGCTCTGTTTCAATAAGTGTCAGTATTTCAAGTTCTGTTCCTTCTGACCACTGAGCCTTAATATATTTGTAAAGGTCTATTCCATAATCTGGATGTCTGAAATGTGAACCTTTTACTGTTTTGAGTCTGTTGATAATGTCCTGAATAAGACAATATTTATCATTTACAAGTGTTATATCTCCTGCTGGTAAAACCTGAAACTCTCCATTGATGCAGTATATATCTGTTCCATAGTCCATAGCTTACCTCTATACAGTCTGGTCTGGTGTTCCTGTAGTTCCGCCAGAATCACCAGGATGTGTATGGGAATTGTATGTATTTCTTAGGTCAGATAAACTTCCCTTAGTTCCTCCAAGGTCTGAAATCTGCCCTGATGCTGTTATATTCCCTGTAGTTGTTAGATTACCGGTAATCTGGACATTTCCCGAAAAGAAAAATCCAGATGGAGCGGTAAGCTCTACTTTGTTATATGCACCTGACCACAACCCCGTTATTTCTTCTGTTTTGTTGTTTCCTACTTTTTCAATTTTGTCTTTTGGAACATTAATCTGGAGATTATCTTTCTCGTGCTGAGGAACAGATTTTCTGTAAGGCAGAATTCCATCTATAACTGGATAAGATAAGCATCCATAAAGGAAAGAGACTTTTACTATTGACCCTTTTTCCGGCAGGAAAAATATTCCCCTGTTATTTCCAAGCCCTATCCCAAGAATTGGAACATCTGGAATAACAATGTCTGAATCCCTGAAATCTCCTCCCTCTGTAAGTTCTATCAACCTTACATCAGCTGAATACAGGCAGTTCAGAAAATCAGACTTACCTGCTACTTCATAAACTTTTTCTACCTTTCCTAACACCGGTGGAGCAGGAATAGATACTGTCTTTTCTATTAAGCTCTTAATTTCTTCAATCTGTTTTGCAATCATAAGAAAAAGATATATCAAGAAGATATAAAGGTTTAGGACAGGTTGGACGGAGGGTTATATATGAATTCTTTCAAGCTTTTTGATACTGGATTTAACATTTGCGGGCAAGTTATCAAATGAAATATCTTTCTCTGAAGAAATATCAATATTATTGATATCTTTCAGGTAAATAAGCTTTCCTATTTTTGTATACCCATATAAATTTGAAAAATCAATATAAACCGGAATTCTTCTTTTCTTGATGGGTTTAGTAATTTCAAATAAAACTTCACCAAATTCGTATGGGTATTCAAATGGATGGATGTTATTTACTACAATGACTACAGAATTTCCTACTTTCTCAATATAGTAAGCTAATGTTTCTCCAATTTTTACTTCCTTCATAATAATTCTCTTCTAAAAGGCTCTATTTTTTTTATTAAGTCGATTACCTCATCTAATATATTCTTAGCATCCTCTCTCTTTTCTACAACAAAAGGAAAGTGCCCTAAGTTGTGCATTAATTTATCTCTTCTCCTTTTAATGAAATTATATAAACTTTCAATATAGAAAATATGATGAGGATTAGTAAAATCTCTTTTATATTCCTCTTTCATAACATATGTGTTTTCATCTATTTTCCTGAAATGTTTGAACGATTTTGTTCCTTCCTTAAAAGCATTCTTTAACCCATATTTCTTGATTAGTATCCTTCGTAAAATCCCTTCTATTATCTTTAAGGAACCTGCAATTACGGGATAGTATTCCGGCATTTCCTTTATGAATAAATAAAGATAAAAAGATGTTTTCAACCATTTTTTTTCATGAAGTGAAATTATTTTAGGGTCGTCATATAAATCACCTAATCTATCCTTTAGTAATTCGTCTATGGCGTCATCTGGAAACTTAACTTCATATTTATTAAAGTCTTCAATGGAGTTAAAAATAATTTCTATAATTTCTCGAGGGTTTTCAAAAATCTTATCCGCAAACCATAAGATTATATCATCATACAACCTTGTAGTTTTTCCTTGAATAAAAACTTTATGCTTATTTTTATAATAGGTAACAGTTATTTCATATTTATTTTTATCCATTAATTTGTATACTTCTTGATAATCATTTTCCTGCTTCCTTTCTATTTCAACGCCGGAATGCCTGAACTCTTCTAAAAACTCATTGAATAATTCTCTAAAAACGCCTTCAAAAGTTTCCGATACTGTCTCTACCTTCTTAGATCTCTTTTTAATTAAATCTGCCAGCTGAATAGATAGCTCTTTATTACTTCCTACATTGGGATTTACTGAAACACCTCTTTTGGTTACATATATATTTAAAAGAGCTTCTTTTTGTCCTGGTACTATAATTTTAAATTGGTAAAAGCTATTTGGTTTTTCTTCCTTGTGATACTTTCCATTTGTTTTTGAAGTAAACTCACTGATTATTTTTTCAATATCTTCAATAGTTATACTTAAATTTTTGTATTCAGACATTATTCTCCCTCCAGTTTTTCCGCCAACCTCTTAACCCCAATTTTATCATCAAGCTCTAACGCCTTCCTTAGATATTTAAGGGCTTTATCTTTGTTTCCTGTGAAGTTTAGAATTTCTTCACCAACTGTTCTTAATGCTTTTGCTTTCCATTTTTTTCTTCTCTTTGTTTCTTCGGAGCTTTCAAACAATTCTTCCAAGTTATATATTTCAGTTTCTAATCTGAGAAGTAAGTAATTTTTAGGATTTATTCTTACAAGTGTTTTATAAAGTAATGGGTATATAAAGTATCGTGGTTTGTCCGTATTTTTTATTATTTGGTATATAAGCTCAATATCTTCTTGTTTCAACTGTTTTGAAGGGTCGGTTAATGTATATTCAAGATTAATAGATAGCAGGTAGTGATTATCTATATATTTAATTATTGTTTTTAATATTTCTCTGTCAAAATTTTCAATTTCTGGAGTTTTAATAATTTCTAAATCATAGTTCGTTTCAAAAATCTCATCTTCATATATTTTTGTTTGTTCTTCTATTGTTCCTTTCAATAATGCTTTTATTTTTACTTCTTTATCTTTAGTGTAGAGGTTAAAGTTTATAATTGGGTAAGTTTTGCGTTCTGTTCTGTATAATCCAACAATTTTATCAATCAATTTTTCACAGTTTTCATATTTATCTATTAATTTCAGCTTTTTGTTTATTTTATCTATTTTATAGATGTATATACCGCTTTCATAGTTTTTGGCATCCCAGTATCCAGCTATTGCTACATATTCATTGTCTCCAAAAACTTTTACATCATGAATAGTTTCAAATCTATAATCAAACTCTAATTCACTATAATACTGGCTGCCTTTGTATATTAAAAGCCAATCATTTCTTTGTCCTGTTTTTTTAGTATATATGTAATCTCCGCAGACTTGCTTTACTGATAAATCATAAGGAAAGTTTTTTTTATATTCTTCTAAAGATTTGCTTCTACAAGCATCCAGGATTAGATATTCAAACTCTCCAGTTTTAGGTTTTGTGTTATTTTCGTTTATGGTTAATTCTTTAGATTTATTTTCTTCTTTGTTAATTATTTCTTTTGTATTTTCTTTTTGCAGGCTATTTCTTTTTTTTGATTTAATTCGTGATAATAGTATAGCTATTGGAATTGAAACAATACCGGCAATAACTGCAGAGGTATTAATATTTAATCCAAACGTTTGTAAAACAACACCTATGATAAGGTAGGTTATGAACCAGTATATAAAGCCAAAAAGTATTTTTTTCAACATTTGCTTTGGGATTTAGGGTTTCCCTAACTTACTCCTCTTATCACTCCCAAAAATCTGCCTATTATTTTTATATTGCTTTGAAATTCTATAGGAACTTCAATTGGTTCGTAATCTGGATTATCGCTTATCAGTGTTATCTGTTTGGTTACAGGGTTTAATTTTATCCTTTTTATGTATATATCATTGTCTATTCTGAGTGCATATATAGAGCCGTTTATTATGCTGTGCTCGTATTCATATAGCCTGATTATTGCTATAGAACCACCTTTTATTGTGGGTTCCATTGAGTTTCCATAAACTGGAAATAACGCAAGCCCGTTCTTGTAAACTCTACCGAACAGTTCGAGCATTAACCCTTCGGAGATTTCTATCCATCTATTGTTTTCAGAAAATGGCTCAATACCAACACCGGCTGACAGTTCAACATCTGGATAATAAGCTATTTTTAGCCCTTTTCCTTCAGCAGGAACTGTCTCGGCAAACATCTCCCCTTCTCCGCTCTTTAACCACTCTAAGTTTACTCCAAAGGTCTGGGAGATTAATCTTAATGTGCTTTCGTCGGGGGTTCTTTTACCAGCTTCATATTGAGCTATTGATATTCTTGACCTTCCTATTCTGTTTGCAAATTCTTCTTGAGTCAACCCTAACATCTTTCTAAGCTCTTTTATTCGTTGTCCTATATTACTCATCAATCTCTTTTAATGTCTAAAAATTTATCTGCTAAAAAATTAGACATTTCCAAATGTAATTCTTATTTGTAAACTTACATATTCATTCTTAACAAAAATACTTGACAAGTATATTCATTGAATATATACTTATATTCAACCACATATACAGGAGGCACATAAATGCCAACTACAGTAAATATTAAACAACAGATAAAAGAGTTCGGCAAGGTAAACTTCATCAAGGGAGAATTGCTAAAAAGAGGTCTCACGCTCAAAGAGTTTGCAAAAATTCTCGGTATCTCACAGAGCTTTTTATACCAGATGTTATACAAAGACATGAGGTCTCGCAGAGTTGCAAAAATGATTGAGGAGTTTTTGGATGTTCCAGAAGGTTCGCTTTTTCCTTATGTCTTAGAGCCTGTGGAAAATTCTGAGAAAAAATCTGAGGAAATTAATAAGGAGTAAAAGATGGAAAGGGCTGTTAAATTCTTAATCTATTCTCTATCTGTATCTGTTTTAGCTTTATCGTTCACAATAGAAAAAAGCAAAACTATGGAGATAGTTCTTGGGATAACAATAAGCATTGGATTTGTATTCAGCTACTTTGCAATTCAAAAACTATGCTCAGGAAAAAATAAAAAACAAAATAGCAACCACAATGAGGAGTTGTGAGATGTTCAAACTGGTTTTTGAAGTTTCTTTTGAGTTTCTATTTTCTGCAAAAAAGGAAATTAAGACAAAGACTACTGAAAAAAATAAACAAATAAAACCAATAACAATTCCCGGGTTATTTAAAAGAAATTCTGCATCCACTTTAAGCACTAAAAAAACTAATTTAGCTTCCATACTAAAACCATATCTCAAAAGATTTTCTTTATTTAGGACAGGTTGGACAAGCCCAAAAAACAAAAATTTTTAGGAGGTAAAAAGCAATGGCACACGCTAACTTTGGATGGGTTTACAAAAAATTTATCAAAAGGGTAAACCCTCTCATATTTCAGGTAAGAGCCGGCATCTCTCACAAAACAGTTTACAGCTGGGCACAGGATGCAGACAATCCATACTACCGCAGAGACCCTCTCTCAAAAGCTGTGGATATCTTAGACATCCTAAAAGATGAAACACCAGAGCTTTTTCAACAGGTTTTGCAAGAACTACTCAGAAGATACGGCTACGTTCCTGTTAAGCAGGATAATCCATCTGCAGAAGATGTAAAACTCTCAAGGCTTATGAAAGAACTCAACGATGTTCCTCTTACAGAAGTGAACATAATGGAAGACGGAAGGATAACCAGGGAAGAACTTCTTCAGCTACTAAATGAAATTGATGAAGCTCTTGCAGTCCTTAATGAAAAAAGAGCAGTAGTCAGGCAGAAGGTATTAAGCCTCAGGGAGGAATATTGATGGTGGAAATAAGTATTGACTTTGGAACAGCGTTTGCTGGATTTGCTGTTTTAATTTTGGCTCTGGCTTTAGCTCTGAAGATAGAAGAGATATTGGAAATTGTAAAAAATTGCAACAGCAATGTAGGCAGCTCCAAGAATAAGCCCAATGATAAAGACAAAAACCATTAATTTGAGCTTTCAGGAGGGTTGAGATGAGAGAAAAGATAGAAAAGTTAACCTTAAAAAATAGAAGACCTGATGTTTATAAACTTTTAATAGAGCTTGGGTGTGAATTTAAAGGAATTGATTATGTATCTATTGATGACCTTGTTCTTGACCAGGGTATATATCCAAGAGATAAGACTGATTGGGAAAGGGTAAAGCTCTATGCAGAAGATATGGAAAACGGTGATATTTTTCCGCCTCTGTTAGTAGAGGAAGAATATAAGGTAATTCTTGACGGAAACCACAGATACTACGCAAGTAAAGAAATAGATAAAGCTGTTGTATGGATTGAAAAATGGGAAGTCCCAGAAGGTCTTTATCCGGTAGTAGCACAGGCAGTAAACACAGAAGAAAAAGAAATAGATACTCCTCTAACTCCAACAGAAAAGAAAAAAGCTATCCTGAGAGACTGGGAAATCCTGACCCAATATGACAAAAGAACCAGAAAGGAAATTATCGCAAAAGTATTAAAAACTTCTGTTGCTTATGTAGATTATGTTTTATCAACAGCTGGGATTATAAAGAGTCAGAAGGAAGAATTAAAGAAAAAGGCTTATGAACTTTATCAACAAGGTTTAAGCTATAGAGAAATAGCTAAAGAGTTAGGAATTAATCACCAAACAGTTAAAAATTACATTGACCAGCTGTCTAAAAATTTAGCAGATAAAAATTTAGACACTCTACAAGAAACTACTCCCACCCAAACTTACCAAACAGATGAAGAACCCGACTGGTCAGACTGGAACGAATACCAGCCTGAAGAGGAAGAGCAGGAAGAACCACAAAATAAAAACCCCAAAAAAGAAAAAGAGAAAAAACTCCTGCATCCAAACCACATACTTGAAAGGGATAAAGATGCAATCTGGGATGCAATTATAGAGATAGAATTCCACTTTGGAGAAGACAAAGCATTAGAAGTTTTAGAAGAAATCTATTTTGCTTACAAGGAAAGAAAGCATAAAGGACTCACAATTTACAAAGATAGAAGAGCATTGTTCCTACACAACCAAAAAAGAGGAAAGTAAAATGGACAAAAATAAAATCCTCCAGCTCTACGCACAGGGCTTTTCCATAAGGCAAATATCAAAAATCACAGGAGTAAGCAAGTCAACAGTCCACAGAATTATAACAGGAGACATAGGGAAAGAAAGGAAGAAAGGGGAAAGGAACCTGCAGATTTACAAATCTATGTCAGAAAAACTCAAAAGCAAGCTAAAGACCCTGCTCACTCTAAGAACAGAAGAAAAAGGCATAAGCAGACCCTTATCAAATTCTCAGGTTTATGAAATGATAAGATTAGACTTCCTTGCTGAAAACATAAACTTAAGCAAAAAAGCATTTTACAGCTTTCTTGACTACTTCATAATCAGAGAGTTCGGCTCTCAGGAGAAGTTAGAAAAACAAAGAAGGCTCAAAAAGGAAATATCAAAATTCGTTCAGTCTAAAGGAACAGTCAAAAGAGAAGTTGGTCTTTGGGAAATAGATGCAACAGGCTACCAGTGGCAAGACAAAAATTACTCAATTATGCAGGTTATTGATACTTTCACAGGTTATGTATTTCCAGCAATGATTGTTGAAAACAAAGAGAAAAACGCAAAACACTATAACAAAGCCTTCAACTCACTTGACGTTGCTTACTACCTGATGACACTTTTTATCCAGTATGGAGTTCCAAAAGCCATAAAATCTGACAACGAAAAAATCATCAAAAACGAATACATCATTAATGCTCTAAAAGAGCTTGGAGTTGAATATAGAAACACACGCTCTTACAATCCATCATCAAAAATCATAGAAAGATTTTTCAGAAGCCTGAAGGACACAGCAAGAACAATCAGAGCATCAGGATTTGAAGGAAGTATTGAAGACCTGTGGCATCTATCTATAGAACATTTCAACAAAGAGTCTCACAACTTTAAACACATTCAGGGAGCATTCTCGCCTCTGGAGCTGGTCAGCTCATACGGACTTGAGACACGGAAAGTAGATGAAGAAACCATCAGAATGGCATTTGCTCAAAAGTTTGAAAGAAAAGTGATTAATAACCAGATAAAAATAGACAATCTTGTGTATGAGTTCGTATACCACAAAATAGAAACAGACCTGGGCAGAAAAAGAAAGAACCTTCCAGTTATTTGCCTTAGAGACCTTGAGAATATAACAAAACTATTTGTCTATCACGCAGAAACAGGAGAGTATTTAGGAACTGCTAATCTAATCAGTCAGCCAGCAGACCTTGAAACAATCAAAGACAAACAAATCAAGCAAAAACAAAAACGCATCCAGAAGAGAGTTCAAAAGCTTGAAGCTGAAAAAACACAGCTTGAAGTAGAAGCCCTTCAGGAAGACCCTCACAAGATAGAAATACCAGCAGAACCCATTCTTGAAGAGCTCCAGGAAGTAAACACAGAAGAACATCAAGAAGAAGAAATAGACATTCTTTCAAAACTATTAGCAGAGGAGGAGTAAAAAATGCAAGTGAAAACACACGCCTATGAAGAGCTTGAAAAAGTAGTGCTGCTGATGAGAAAAACTATCAGAGACAGCAAGCAGGGAATTGCAGTAGTTTCTGCAAACTACGGCGTTGGCAAAACTCAGGCAGCAAAAATGCTCACAAAACAGCATCACGATGTTTTTTACATGAAAATTTCTCAAACACTTGATACACCAAGTAAGTTTACAAGAGAGCTTGCAAGGGTTTTAGGCTCAGCTATATCGAGAAGTTATCAGGAAACACTTGAGTTTTTAGCTACATACCTTGAAGCAACAGGGCAAAATCCAATCGTAATATTAGACGAAGCTCAAAGACTGCTCACAAAAAGAGCACTCATGGGAGAGATAAAAAATGTATTTGAAGAGTTTCCAATCAGATTTATTCTCCTCGGAGATTTGGATTTACTTAAACACATAAGTAAGTATCCAGCACTGAATAAAAGAGTAATTATAAGACGCTCCCTTGATGCACTGTCAGAAAAAACAGTTAAACAGCTTGCAGCTGCATACAAAATCAAAACAGATGAAAACCTGCTCAAAGTCGCAAAACAAAGAGGCTGGACCACAATAGAAATAGACAGGCTTCTCTACTATGCAAAAGGAGCAAAGATTGACCAGCTTACAGACAAAGAGCTCAAAAAACTAATAAAAGCAGTAGAGGTTTCACTATGAAGAATGTAATCTGGTCTTTTATGGTCAAAAGAAAGGTTTTCACAGCAAAGGACATAGTAAAAGACCTTGAGCAGACAAAATACAGCTATTTAGGAAAAGCATTTTTAAAAAACAAAGTAAAAGACTTCATAAAGCAGCAGCTCTATAAAGCAACGATTGTTGGAGTGGCAGAAGGAATATTCGCTCTAAAAGGATATGCAGAAGACTGGGAGAAATACATAGAAAAGAAAAAATGTGCAGTCTGCAATACAGAATTTGTTCCACTTGAACACAAACAAATATTCTGCTCTCCTGCATGCAAAAAAGAGTATTACAAACTGTATCATCAGACAAAAAGACACCGTGGAAAAACAGGTAGAAGTTTCCAGAAGTGGCAGGAATGGGAAGACAGGAAGCTGATAGAAACTTTCAAATCAAACAACTACTACTTCAATAGACAAAAAGCAGCTCAGATTTCAAAAGAACTTGGAAGAACTGAAGAAGCAATCAAAGAAAGACTAAAAATCATCAGAAAAAGACTAAAAGGAGTTGTGTTATGAGACACGAAACAATCCTTAAAAAACTTATAGAAATAAGAAACTCCCGTTCTGGAAAACAGGCAAGAGAAAAATTAGACAAACTAATCAAAGGGCTGCAGGTATATCTGGAAGAAAAACAAAAAGACAAAGTTGATATCAGACACCTTATGGGCTGGTATTTACAGCTCTGGAACAACGAGCCACCAGAAAAACTTATGAGCGTAAAATATCAGGCAATTATCGGCAAACACCTAAAAGAGCTTGTGAAAATCTATCAGCAAAATGGAGAAACTACAGACCAGTTAAAAAGCGATTACGAGAATTTCAAGAAAACCCAGAAAAAAGGAGCAAAAGGAATAACACAGTTTAGAGCCCTGCTTCCTGCCATAAAAAAAGCACAGAACCAGAAAGCAAAGAAATGGACATCCCCAGAAAACGAACGAGGACTTGATTATTACATCAATGCTGTACAGCAGGAAGAAGACTTAAGCATTCCAAATGTCTCAGATGATGAAGATGTTCCAAACTTTTAGGAGGGTTTAAGGATGTTAATGGCAAAAAGTGTAGAAGAAGCTATAAAGAAAGTAAACGGAAAGCGTCTCTATTTTGAAGATGATGCATATTACTGGATAGCAAAATCTGAAGGAATCATAAAAGTTCTTAAACCTCTGCCACCACAACAGATAAAAGAAAAACTTCTTCAAGGCAGTTTTCCAGAAAAATATGTAAATGCAGTGCTTCAGAAAGAAAAAAGAAAAACAAAAGCCCTTGAGGAAACCCTCAAGAGCAAAAGGGGGTTAATACTTTCAGGAAATGCTGGAATAGGAAAAACATTTGCCTGCATATATAAAATAGCAAAACTACTGCAGGAATACAAAGTAAATGCACCAGTATATATATCCTTGCAAAACTTTGACATTAATGAAATTAGAAAAATATACAAAGAGTTTGACTGCTATTTAATAGATGATTTCAATCCAAACCTGAACGAATGGGAAAGAAGGTTCGCAACAGAAATAATCTATCATGCATACAACACAGACAAATTGCTTTTCATAACCACAAACGCAAGCTTTAAAGACCTTGCAAATTTCATCGCAGAAGAGCCAGTAATATCAAGACTGCTTGAAATGTGTGAGATTAAGCAGATCAAGGATAAAGATTTAAGAATAAAAAGGAGGTGAAGAAAAATGGAAGAACTTGCAGGAGCAATAGCTTTTTCTGCCTTTATTTTTGCAGGTGCATGGGTACTCGTAGAAATGATAAGAAACTCATAGGAGGTGATGGCATGACTTACAAAGAACTAAAGATCCAGGTTTCCAAAAATGCCTCAGTTCCCTATAAGGTAGCAGACAGGGTAGTTGAAGAAGTATTTCATACTTTAAAGAATGCAATGCTCAGAGGGGACAGAATCCAAATACCAGCCTTTGGAGTATTTTACACAAAAGTAAGAAATCCACGAAAAGTGAGAACCTTCCGTGGAGAAATAAAACAACTTCCATCAAAAAGAATTCCTGTATTCGCCCCAGCAAGAGCATTAAAGAAAGAAATTGAATCAAATACTTTTAAGGAGGAGTAAGATGAGACACAGAGACATTGTTTTGGACTTTGGAAGTCATCAGATGTTTCTATCAGGCAGTTATTACAACTACAAGATTTCAGGGAATTATGTCCTGATTGAATGCAGCAAAGGAACTGGAAAAAAGTGGGTTTACAGATTTTCAGGACTTGGAGCATCAGACAGAGAGATACGCTTTTACGTAAAAGAGGAAGAGCCCCCAAAAATGAGGCTACTTCCAAAAATAGCACACGCTAACTATAACAATAACTAACAATAAAAATGGGAGATTTGCAAGATGAGGCTTAACCAGTTCGAGAAAAAAAGAAAAAAGATAGACATGTCAGACACAAACATTGAAGAAGCCCTAAACCAGTTAGAAGAGCTTCTCAGATTTCCCAACAAGATACTGCTAAAAGTTAGAGACATAGAGGGGCTTATAGGTCAGCCCCTTTCTTCCGTAGTAGACAAAAGCATCAAAAACATTGAAAGAAACATTAATCGCATAAGAGATGAAATTTTAGAAAAGCTGGAGGGATGAAAAGATGTTTGTGAAAATAAACGAAACAGAATGGATAAATCTTGAACTTACTGGAGCAATATATCTGGAAGAAGAAGTAAACAGAAAAAAGGACAAAGATGAATTTCCGTGCGTTTATAGGTTTGTTTTTTCTACCCCTGCAAGAATTTTATGCTCAAAACCCTTTAAAACGAAAGAGGAAGCTACCCAGTGGTTTAGAGAAGAAATAGAGCCTGTTGTGAAAGATTATAATGATGCAAAGTTCTCTTTGATAGATTTAAATCACCTTCAAACGATGGCACTGCATTTTAATGAATTACAGGAGAAAAAATGAAAGCAACAGAAAAACAACTTAACTACATTTTATCTTTACTCCAAAAACTTCCACCAGAGGAAGTTGTAAAGATAACAAACGAATACGATTTAAACAATTTGACAAAAAAGCAAGCAAGCAAACTCATACAAAAAATACTGGAGGAACGAAATGAGTCTGAAAAAATTCACAGAAGAACTCATGGACATAAAAGACATAGAAACAGCCAGAGTTCTTTTAACAAAAGCATACTTTACAAAAGCAGAGGTTAAGAACCGCATATTCCAGATAGAACTTGAAAGCATAGACTTTGACAGCAGAACCTCAATAGAAAAACAGCAGATGAAAATAGCAAAAACAAATGAGGAATATAGACAGCTTCTACAAGAACTGGAGCTACTTAGAGCAGGAATAAATGCACTTGAGCTTTATATAAAGCTTTATGAAAAACAACAGGAGGTACTTTAATCATGGAAAAAGCAATCACACCAAAAACAAATAACTTACCAGCAACAAAGCAAGCACCAGTAAGTTTTGAGGATTTTGGGCTTGAAAACTGGACACCGGAAGATATAGTAATACCTGTCCTTCGTATAGTTCAGCCAACAAGCCAGTGGGACGCAGAAGCAGGTACATTTTTTGATGCCCAAACAGGTGAAATATTCAAAGAAATTCAGGTGGTATTCGTGAAATCAAGCTGGGGCAGAGTAAAGTTTAAAGATGATATTTCAGAGAAAGGTATAGAATGTAAATCATCAGATAGAGTATATCCCTCAGTAGAAAACCCGCCAGCTCCCGAGTGTAGCAAATGCCCATACTCAAAATGGGGAGCTGATGGAGAGCCGCCAGTGTGCAAAGAGACCATAAATAACATCATTTATATTATTCCAAAACAAGCTAAAAGCCCATTAGACGGCATTCCTTACCTATTTTCAGTTCACGGAATGAATATAAAACCGCTGAAGATGGCACTATCAAGCCTAATTACCAGAGGAAAACCAATATTTTCAAGAGTTTTCAAACTAACCCTTGAACTGACCAAAAACGAAAAAGGCAAACTCTATACAGTCAAATATACACCAGACCAGTGGTTACCACCAGAAATAATCAATGAATTTGCAAACATATCAAGGTCATATTCAAGAGAAACAATAGACAAATCATTAGAAAAGGCAGAAGAAGAATGGATAGAAAGAGAAGAGCCACAGGATATTCCAGACCAGCCACACCAAACACAATTGGACATAGATGACGAAGAAGTGAGACAGCAAATAATTCAGAAAATAAGGAAAGAAGCAAAAGAAAAAGGATTGATAAATAAAGCAAGACAGATTTTAACAGAAGAATTCGGCAAACAAAAACTTGACCAGCTAACAATAGAAGAGCTGGGCAAATTTTCAGCAATCTTATTTGCTAAAAAAGACATAGACGAAGATGTCCCATTCTAATCCCCTCCCCTCTAACCCCCTCACTGCCCCCTTCAATAGGGGGCTTTTTGTCCAACCTGTCCTAACATAAATCTTTCCTGAAAGTTATCTTGTTGTTAAATAAATCAGAGAGGTAAAAACATGGAACTCAATATCCAGTACCAAGGACAAACTTTCACTGTCAGATTTTCAAAACCATCAGAAAAAGACCTGAATGCATTCATAGAGCTAAGCAGAAAAGGTAAAACAGAAAAAGCTTCTCAGGTTTTAGTTTTTTCAGCTGTTGACCCACGAGATAGAGCTAAATTAAAAGACTCTCCAGAGCCTGTTAGAGACAAAGTCGCTGTAATAATAGGTCAGTATTTAGGTTTAACAGAAGAAGAACCATACATAGAAGACAAAAAGCTTTATGTTCCTGTATATGACCCTGAGCTTGAGATAGAAATGTTTGAAGAATTCACATTAAAAGACTTTGACTATGAAAAAACAAAAGAGATGCTCAAAAATGCCAGAGGAATAAAACTGGTAGAAAAAATGAAAGAAGCCATTCTTGATTCAGTAGAAGAGCCTCAAAAAATGAAGACACTGTTAGAAAACTATCCATTGTTAACACTCAGAATATTTCCCGTTCTTATAAAAACCATTGAAGAAGAGGTGAAAGCACAAATAAAAAAGTCAGAGAGTTTGCAACAGAAATAGAGAACAACAGCCTTTTATTTATAGAAGCATTGATAATGAAATACTTTCACAGAAAAATATCTTCTTTTGAAGAGTTTAGAGAGCTTGGAGGAATAGCTCTCTTTCTTTATAAAAGAGAATTCCCACAGGTTGAAGAATGATATATAAACCAAACTTTAAACTTATTATTGGAGACAAAGAAGAAACTCAAAACCTTCTTGAATTTAAAGTTTTTCGCTCCGCAAGATTTCATGCTCAGCACTGTCAACTTAAAGTTTCCAAAATTGAAGTAAAATTAGATGACAGGATAGAACTTTATCTTGGATATGAAAAACTTTACCCGGTTTTTAAAGGTTATGTTACAGATATTTCAAACAAAAGAATTACATTTATAAAAGCAAAAGATGAATATATAAAACTGGTAAACGAGAAAATCACAAAATCATTTAACAGAACAACTCCCAAAGAAATAATAAACTCTATCGTTAGATACAAAACAGCATTAACAGAAAAATCTTTTATTCAAAAACATCATTTCCCCATCTGGAACGAATCCATAGATACAGCACTGAGAAGAGTTCAAAAAACATGGAATCTTAAAAACTTTATCTGGTTTTTTGATATAGATGGAACTTTTCATTTCCATCACATAAATGAACCTAAGTATCAAACAGAATACAAAACACAAATAACAGACAACCTTATAAAATCAGCCATACCTAAAAAAGATTACATGGAACTAACTCTAACAAAACCGCTTTTTGATATATATCCTCTTAATATTGTAAAAGTTCTTACAAACAAACATCTTGTAGAAACAGTGATTCATACGTATCAGGATAAAAAACTAACTACGACCCTTTACCTGTCCAACCTGTCCTAACTTTGCATATCCCTACATTTTATCTTTTTATCATGATAAAAATGCCGGGCAGTCAAGAGATTTTAAATATGTTAATCACAGATTTTTCTCAGATTATTAATACGACAAAAGCCCATAAAGGATATGGACAACATTCTGTAGTTCCAACCCTTGCCATTGAATTCGCAGGTCAAAGCATTAAAAGAAGCAGAAAAAGATGGAGAACTGCTGAAACAGATACAGATGTGACAATTAGATATAAGATTGATGATTTTATATACACATTTGAACTCAATGCACTACTTCCCGAAAGTCAGATAAATCTCTTAGACCAGATTGTTTCTTTCATTTTAAACAACCCATATAAGACAGATTCCAATGGAGAACAGCTTGAACTGTCTATGACTCCATTTGAATTTCAGGAAGAGACAGATAAGCAGGGGATAAGCAAATATAGAGCAGTTTTAACAGTAAAAGGCATATCAGTTTTAGATAAAACATATCCAAAAATACCAGTTAATACGGAGGTTGTATTCTCATGAAAGCAAAAGAGATAGCAGAAAAACTTTTAATTAAAAAAGCAAAAATAAAACAGGGAGATAAAGAAAGAGAAATCGTTCTAAAAAACAGAATGCATATTTTTGAAGGCATGAAAGTCGCTTTCAACATCAAAGATGATGATGAAATGTCAGAAGAGAAATTCAAAGAAATGATGGATGCTTTTTTAAACAGTAAAAGCCATGAAATACCAGATTTATCAAAATCTCAAAATGTAGGTGAAGATATTGCCACAGGTGCATTAGTAACTAAAAAAAAAGGAGGCAATAAATAATGATTAGAGTAGAAGGACAAAAATCAGCACTGCCAGATGTAGATATTCTTTTTTACGATGGTGCATTAGGAAGAATACCAGCTACTGGAGATGGAATAGCAATTGCAGTTGGAGTTAAAAGCACTTCAGGAACTGCAACAGCAAATCAAGTTTACAGATTATTTCTCCCAAATGACTATGAAAAAGCAATAGAGCTGTTTGGAGGAGAGTTTGCAGACAAACTACTTGATGCTGTTTCAAATGGACAGGGGATAGTTTATGCAATATCTGCAGCTTCTAACACATCAGCTGATATACTTACTGCAATAGAAACAGCAGTAGAACAATCCCTTGTAAATGGAGATGCAATTTTTGAATACATAGCAGTTTTACTCCCTGTAGATAAAACACTTGCAGCTTCAATAGACTCATATCTTACATCTTTAGTTTCAAGACATATCTATGTCTGGGCGATTGTAGAAGCAAGAGATAAAAATCCTGACACAACAGTTGAACCAGATTACGACACTTATATAACAAACCTAATAAATGAATGGTCTGGATTTAATTCACTCAGAGTTTTTGTAGTTGCATCTTATGGAACATTTACAAACATAAAAGGAAATCAGGGACATAGAAACGCTCTTGGCTCTATAATGGGGCTGATTGCAAGAGCAAAGGTTTCCCAGGACATTGGAGAAGTTGGAGCATTTCCTATTAAAAATCTTGTTTCACTTCCAGATGGTCTTACATATTCCCATATTTACACACTTGACCAGGCAGGATTTATAACAGTAAGAACATACGATGGATATGCAGGATACTACGTAACAAACCCTGTTGCAATGAACGACCCAACTTCTGACTATCACTTTATGTATGCAAGAAGAGTGGCTGATAAAGCTGCAAAACTATCCAGAAAAACAACACTAAAATATCTAAAAGGAGAAATTCTTCCACCAAATAATCAGGACCCTGCAAACCCCGTTAGACCTACAAAATCACCTACAGTCCAGGAGCTAAAAACAAAAATAGAACACGCTTTAAAAGTAGGAATGTATGACCAGAAAGAGCTATATGGATACAGAGTAGTTATCCCGGAAGGACAAGATATATGGGCATCAAGGACATTAGATGTCTATACAAAACTAATTCCAACACCACATATGGACTGGATTGAAATACATCAATCCTTTGAAAATCCACTTCTTGAAATAGGAGGTTAATAAAAAATGGCTAATGTGTTAATCAATGGAAAAGAATATGACTGGAGCTCTGTTGAAATAGGAATAGACGATGCACCGCAGGAACTTAAAGACCACATAATAGCAATTGATTACGAAGATAAAGAAAACATAAAACCAAGATACGGCAGAGGAAACATTCCTATCGGCTGGACAAAAGGTAAATGGGAAGGCTCAGGAAAAATAACACTTACAAGAACAGGTTTTAATCTTTTGATGGAATGGGTAAGAACACAGGGTAAACAGAGAATTTCTCAGGTAGCTCCTTTCCCTATAACTATTTCCTATCTTGATGATGAGATGAATGTAACTGTAACTGATAAGCTCCCATCAGTAAAAATGGATAATCCAAAGACAAAAGCAGCAGAGGGCGATGAAAAGGTTGATGTAGAAATAGCTCTAATTCTACTGCAGCCAATTGAATGGGGTGCTAAAGCATAATGATTGCAGACTGGCTCTGGGAGATTTCTCCCACAAGCTTTAAAACAGGAAATAAAGAAAAATTAGACAGAGATGTTTATAAACTTTATCAGGTTTGGGAGCATAATATTGAAAGCTTCAGGGAGCATGCATTCACAGTAAGAAGACAGAGATTTCCACAATTTGCAAATTCAAATGCTTTATATCTGCTTGGTAAAGAAAGAGGATTCAGTAGATTTAAAGCTGAAACAGAAGAGAAATTTAGAAACAGAATTATAAACGCAATATCCTGGTATGAAAAAGCAGGCACAGTAAAAGGAATAAAAGAAATACTCAAAATATACGGCTTTGAAAATGTGAAGATAACACCAGTTTTAAAAACAGACCCAAGTAGATGGGCAGAGTTCAGGGTGGAAACAACTTCAGAAAGACAAATAAATGCAGAAACTGCTCAACTTGTTATAGATATAGTAAACAGATTGAAACCAACTCATGAAAAACTGAGCGAAATAGTCCTTTCCTACCTAACAAAAGCAAATGCTTACATCTCATCAGGCACAATGGCAGAAGCAACAGCAGAAACACAAATGATAACAGGCTTTGAATTTAACTCTTTAGGAACTGCATTTGTTTATACAGGCTCTATGGGAGAAGCAGCAGCAACAACACAATTTGTAGAGGTGTAAAATGGCAGTAGGACAATCAATACTCACAGTAAGAGGCTCATATGCTTTAGCAGATGCATCACAAACAGGGAAAAGTATAAAGCCTAAATACTATAAAGTTTCAAATCAGGACATACCTTTAGACCCAACTTTAACTGATTTGAGCGGAGTATGGAAACAGGCAGATATATCAGGATATTTTCCAATAAACGATAACACTGTTGAGTTTTTAGTGGACATACCACCAGAACAGGCTACAGATTACGGCAAAACATTTGGCTTGTATCTTGAAGATGGAACACTGTTCATGATAGCAAAACCGCCTTATCCATTTCCACCAGCACTGCGACAAACTTTCAAAATTCAACTTGTTTATAACAATGCTAATAATTTAATTGATTTTCAATATTTACCTTTCTACGAAACAGAGCAGGATTTAAGCATATTAGCAGTATCAACATATTTAAGGGAAATACTGCAGGCACACAGACAAGAAATAGAGATGCTCAAAAGCTGGAATAAGGCACTTTCAGATGAAATAAACCTAATCAAATCAAAACTTGGAATATAAGGAGGAGTAAAAAATGGCAATAGATATTCAAGGATTAAATGACGCACTTTTGAAAACAAGCAAAAACTATGATGAAGCAGTTAGAAAATGGGTAGAACTTGCCCTTGCACCAGCAAAAGATGTCCCGATTGAATACTATGACCCAAATGGGAATTTAGTTCAAACAACAGTCCCAAACAGAGCAAAACTGTTTAACGAATTACTTGTGAATATAAATTCTGCAATGAAAAGAACTTATTATGTAGATGCTGTAAACGGCAGTGATAACAATGATGGAAGTTCAACTGCACCGTTCAAAACCATTAAGAAAGCAGTTGATAGTGTGCCTGTTGGGGGCAATGTAAGAATTGTTTTACTAAATGATTATGTCTTGAATACTACAGAGGTTATAGAAAAAAGATATGTATCATTAGAAGCTACAGCACCAGTTACACTATCAAATATCGAAACAACTGTAAATATAAATGGGACAGATTATAGATCTGCAACTGGTTTTGTTATTACGAATGCAGTTGTGCGGATTGAAGGTATAACACTTAACGAAGTAACACCTACTCAAAACCTTCCTTCACTGTACTATGGTTCTTCTCTTATTAGAGTGAATGGGTCGAATATATGGATATATAATTCAACAATAAATCTACCTTCAGACTCATATTATTCTCTTATACATTTTGATACATGGAAAGGTGTTTGGGGAGCAGTAGCCCTAAGACAATGTTCTATCACCACAAATGGGGCGTCAGTCGTGAGGTTAATAAACAACGCTGGAGTAGGACTCTTTATTTTTAACACAGCAATTAACGACAATACGAAATGGGTAAGTGGTGTTATTAAAGATACCAATGGTGTTCCAAGAAATGTTCTATCAAATTTAGTTTTATAAGGAGGTTTAGAATGGTAAAAATAATCAAACTTGGAAACCTTATTTATGAAAACATAGAACCAAAAATAATAGATGAAAATGGAAATGAAAATTGGAATATTCCAAATGACCTAATACAACTAAAAACCGCTCTATCAGATACACTCACTTGGCTTGAAAAACAAAGACTAAATCAAATTTTAGACAAGTATAGTTATAACGGACTTGCAGATGTGCAGTTTTATGCATCCCAAAATGATACTGAAGCTCAAAGTATTTTAGCTTGGTATCAAGCCTATGACGATTTGATATGGCAGTATATAGACAACGACCTTGCAGCGTTTACAAATATCGATGAGCTTCTGCAGATAGACATGAAAAACATTGAAGAGCAAATCTATGAACAATCTATTCAAACAAGCCCACTGCCATGAAACAGCTAAAAGATATAATCAAGCTTATAGAAAGCTCAAATAATCCTTTAGCGGTTCGTTTTGAACCGCTTTTTTATGACAACCTAAAACCCAAAACAAACGACCCAGCAGTGTTAAAAATCAAAAAAATACACAAATGTACCTATTACACGGCTTTGATGATAGCTTCAACATCTTGGGGTTTGTATCAGATAATGGGCTATAACCTATATTTCTATGACCTTACAGAAAAAACAGTATTTGAATATCTATTTGACGAAGAGGAGCAAGAAAAAGCATTTGAGAAGTTTATAAAGAAAAGAAAGATAAACTTTTCTATTGAAGAGCTAAAATCAGACCCAGAAAAAATACGCAAATTTGCAAAATACTACAACGGAGATACAGAAGGATATTCAAGAAAAATCCTAAAACTATTAGAGGAAGAAAATGCTGTCAATGTTTAAAGAACCAGACGGAAAAATAAGCTTTACAAGAGTATCAGGATTTATATTGTTGATTCATTACATATCATCAGCTGTATACATCACAGTAAAAACCCTAAAAATACCAGACCTACCAACAAATCAGATGATACTAATAGCAAGCCTATATGGAATAAACAAAACAATTCCAAGCATAAAAAAGGTAATAAAAGATGCTGTTAAATCTATTAAAAATAGCAAATAAAAAGCTTGTTATATACGCATTATTAATATTCCTCATAGGAACAGCTTTTTTATACCAAAAATTAAAGATAGAAAAGCTTAAAGAAGAAATTTCACAGATGAAACTCAAATTACAGCAAAAACAAAACCATCTGAAAATTTGCAAAACAAACATAAAAACCCTTGAAGAAAACAGCCTTTCAAAAGACAAAGTAATAAAACAGCTCCAAAAAGAAGTAAAAAATCAAAAGAAAACTTGTCAAGTCTTACTACAGAAAAAAGAAAAACTTATAAAAGATTTACAAAGACTAAAAACAACCAAACCAAAACCCATAAAACCAACAGTAATTGTAAAGAAAGAATGCAAACTCAAAATAGAAACAGGAGAACAACTACATGAGAAAGACTTTATATTTAATACCCTTTCTAATATTGGTAAGTAGCTGTGCAAACAAACAAGAACCTAAGATAGTTTACAAATACATAGAAAAGCCTGTTTATATTCAGTGCCAAAAGCCTGTTATTCCAGAAAAACCAGAGTTTACTCCTTACCAAATTTTTAGAGTAAACTTTGAAAGCAAGTATTACTACTGCGTTGATTTAGAAAATGCAAAAATATTGAGTGAAAACTGGCTAAAATACAAAAACTGGTGTGAAGGTTTGCAAGAACATTTAAAATAAGTATATGATTTAAATTTTTAAACAAGATGAAGATGGACGATAAAAAGCTATTTAATATGTTTGTGGACTTTTTTAGGGATTCTTTGGAAAATGGATGGAT
>Ga0256833_1000361_pt1 | contig 35891 bp, 34 predicted proteins | sample 356284metaG_FD_190535 | JGI IMG/M metagenome (GOLD analysis project Ga0256833, IMG submission 190535) | Hydrothermal vent microbial communities from Mid Atlantic Ridge, Atlantic Ocean - 356-284 | ecosystem: Environmental > Aquatic > Marine > Hydrothermal vents | place: Atlantic Ocean: Mid... | reverse complement strand
GCCCTCACCGACTGGAGCAAGGACGAGATCAGGGCCACCCTGACCGGATTCTTTGCCGCCAACTCCACCCTCATCGCCCTGGTCCATGCCCTGACCGGCGTCACCACCGGCACCACCCTCGCCTACTTCGCATGCACCTTCTTCTTCGTTCTTGCCGGGACCATGCTGGGCTCCCGTCTTACCGGCAGGATCAACCGCAGTGCCTATCTGCGGGTGGTGCATCTCTTCCTGATCGCCATGGGCGCCATGATGCTGATCTCATCATAAAAGCACCGGCGTTGCCAAGTCGTTGCCGACAGCGGTATACATACGGTTATGGTCAGTCGGCATCCGCCTCCAGGAAGACGCGGCGCAGCTTGTAGAAATAGTCCAGCCCGGACCAGATGGTGAGCACCAGGGCCAGGTAGAGGATGGCAAGACCGATGGCGTGGAGATGGGGAATGAAGGGCACGAGCCGGTCGGGAAAGATCAGGGTGCCCAGGGCGATATACTGGACAATGGACTTCATCTTGCCCAGGCCGCTGGCGGCGACAACGATCCCTGCCGCGGAGGCGACACCGCGCAGGCCGGTCACCATCAGCTCCCGGCAGAGGATGAGCAGGGAAAGCCAGGCCGGGATCAGGCCCTGGGGAATGAGCATGACCAGGGCAGTGGCCACCAGCACTTTGTCGGCCAGGGGGTCCATCAGTTTGCCCAGTACGGTGACGCTCTGGTAGCGGCGGGCGAACCAGCCGTCCACCCAGTCACTGACCGCGGCCAGGACAAACACCAGCCAGGAGACAGAGGCGACAAGGGTGGTCTGCTCCATGGTGAGCAGGCCGGCGAGGCAGCCGGAGAGCACGAAACGGCCGGCGGTGATGAGATTGGGCAGGTTCAGTACCCTGTTTGCACGGTTCAATGCACTGTCACCAGTTTCCGGACATTGATCCTGGTGGCCTGCACCATCATGCCGCGCCGGTAGGAACGGTACAGCCCCAGCACCTTGTTGACATAGGCCATGGTCTCGGGAATACGCGGAATGGCACCGTGCCTGGGAACCCGGCCGGGACCGGCATTGTAGGCGGCCAGGCTCAGGGCCAGGTCACCGTTGTACCAGTCGAGCAGGCGGCGGAAATAGCGGGTGCCGCCGGCTATGTTCTGCCCGGGATCAAAGGGATTTTTCACCTGCAGATCCCGCGCCGTTTCGGGCATGAGCTGCATGAGCCCCTGGGCGCCGTGCGACGAGATGGCCCGCGGGTTGAAGTTGGATTCCGTCTGGATGATGGCCTTGATGAGAAGGGGGTCGACGCGGTGCCGCGAGGCGGCCCGCCTGATATGGCGGTCATAACTCCGCGGCCCCGTCCAGGTGCGGGCCACACGGTGCTTCCTGGCCTTTCCGGCGTGGACAACGGCCCTGCTCCCTGTACGCACCACCCTGCTGGCCACCGGTTTCAGGCCCGGCAGCCGGACCTGCCGGTAGCGGCTGTCACCGGGAACATTGGTATAATGACGGATACCGTTGCCATCAACGTAGCTGTAGATATCGGCCCGGCCGGGCCCGGCCGGAAGCAGGATCGCCAGCACCACCACGGCACAGAGTATACCCTTCATCATACCCACCCCCGTCTATTTCCGTCGTTTCTCCCAGTCCGCGAGGAACTTCTCCATGCCGATGTCGGTGAGCGGGTGGCGGGCGAGCTGGGCAATGACCTTGTAGGGAATGGTGGCGATATGGGCGCCCATGAGGGCCGATTCCACCACGTGCATGGGATTGCGGACCGAGGCAACGATCACCTCGGTGTCAAAACCGTAGTTGGCAAAGATGGTCATGATGTCGCCGATCAGGTCCATGCCGTTGCTGGAGATATCGTCCAGGCGGCCGACAAAGGGGCTGACATAGGTGGCGCCGGCCTTGGCGGCCAGCAGGGCCTGGGTGGAGGAGAAGATGAGGGTGACGTTGGTCTTGATATCCTCGGCGGTGAGCCGTTTCACCGCCTTGAGCCCCTCCTCGATCATGGGCACCTTGATGACGATGTTGTCGCTGATCTTCGCCAGTTCCCGGGCCTCGGTCACCATGCCGTCGGCATCCAGGCTGACCACCTCGGCGCTGACGGGACCGTCGACAATGGCGCAGATGTCATTGAGGATATCGATGAACGGCCGCTGCTCCTTGGCCACCAGCGACGGGTTGGTGGTGACCCCGTCCACCATCCCGATTTCAAGCCCTTTTTTTATCTCGTCGATATTGGCGGTATCAATAAAGAATTTCATCTCTCTCCTCTATGGTATGGCCGGCTCTGCCGGTAGAAAAGTTCATGTATCTCAAAGTCGCTGCCGACATCGGCAAGCGGTTACCTGCCGGTCCGGCTGGCGGTTTCGCCGGCCGACTTGTCGTCCTCCATCTTCCCGAACCGACGGCGGCAGGCTTCACTGCAGAAATAGTAGGTGGTTCCCCCGCGCCGGAGCTGCAGGGCCTGGTGCTGCGGCACCAGGGTGTGACATACCGGATCCTCGACCAGGACATCCTGGACCCGGGAATCCCCCTGTCTTCCGGTTCGGCCGGAAGGCGGCGAACCTTTAGCCAGGCCGCGGACAAGACGCCAGGCGATATAGAAGAGAATGGCGAGGATGACCAGACGCACAGGGCTCATCCAGTTCCTCGCTGTTGTCTCACGGCCTCGATAACCACGCGATCCGACACCCTTCTTTTTTGGTAAAAGTTCAGCAGCACGCCATCTGCACGCGCTCGCGGCCAGCCACGATCACGCACGGCTGACGCACTGCTGAACTTTTACCAAGGTATTGCTCTTTTTCAGGTAGTTGCTGATAGCGGTGAACTATTACCTTTTTGTGCACCTTCTGTCATCTGCCGCACTCCCACCTGTATTATATACCTGACAGGCGAAAAGTCTAATTCAATCTCCGGTTTCAGCGGCGGCAACAGTTCACCCCTATCGCCAACCACCCTGAAATACCGGTACTTTTATCAACGGTTTTCCCGGGGGTGATTCCAGGATCTGCAATGCCGCGGTTTTACACGCTGCGGCAGGTATGGTCGCACCGGCGGCGCCGGCGGGATGAGGGCCAGGCGCGCTGCTCGATCACCGCGCTTTCCGGCCTGGCCAGGAGCCGCTGCAGGGCCCGGGCAACCGTCAGCCCCAGGCCGGGAATCTCCAGTCCGGGCACCAGCTCGGCAAGGGGCGCCAGCACGAACAGGCGGCGATGCATCTGCGGATGGGGAAGGATCAGGCGGGTTTCGTTGTGGATCAGATCTCCGTAGAGCAGCAGGTCCAGGTCCAGGGTCCTGTCCCGGTGGCCCGGGTCGCCCGGCACCCGACGGCGGCCGAACCTGGCCTCCATGGCGAGCAGACGATCAAGGAGGACCTCCGGGGCCAGCTCGGTCTCCACCACGCCTGCGGCATTGATGAACCAGTGCCGGCTTTCCATGTCCACCGGTTCGGTGCGGTAGGGCCTGGACAGGGCCCGGGTGGTGATGCCCGGCACCCGGCCCAGTTCGACCCACGCCTCCAGCAGCAGCTCCATGGAATCGCCCAGATTGGAGCCGAGCCCTATGCACACCGGGTACATGGCGGATCAAAAGAGTTCCGAACAAAGGCTGCCGGGCCGGATCAGAAATCGGTCAGACCCAGGACATCGAACATGGTATAGAGGCCATTGGGCCGGCCGGCCACCCAGGCCGCCGCCAAGGCGGCGCCGCGGGCGAAATTGTCCCGGCTGTGGGCCCGGTGGGTGATCTCGATCCGCTCACCGGCACCGGCAAAGTAGACCGTATGCTCACCGACGATATCACCGGCGCGGATGGTCTGGATACCGATCTCGCGGTCGCTGCGCTCGCCGATCATGCCGTGCCGTTCAAAGACGCCCACCTCGGCCAGGTCGCGGCCCAGGGCATTGGCTGCCATCTCGCCCAGCTTGAGGGCGGTGCCCGAAGGGGCATCCTTCTTCATCCGGTGATGGGCCTCGACGATCTCCACGTCATAGGCATCGCCCAGGACCGAGGCTGCCTTTTCCACCAGCTTGAAGAGCACATTGACGCCAACAGCCATGTTGGGGGCCTGGACGCAGGGGAAATTCGCCTCGGCCGTGGCCTTGAGGGTGGCCAGTTCTTCGGCCGAAAGACCGGTGGTGCCGATGACCATGGCCTTGCCGTGCCCGGCGGCCCGGCGGACGAATTCCATGGTCGCGGTATGAAAGGTGAAATCGATGATCACCTCGCCCCGGTCGATGACCGCGTCCAGGCCGGCCTCGATGGGGACACCGGTGGTGCCGAAGCCGGCGTTTTCACCCACATCCCTGCCCACGGCCGGATTGTCGGCATGCTCGAAGGCCGCGGCCAGCTCCAGGTCAGGATTCTGCTGCACCATGTAACTGATGCGCTGCCCCATTCTTCCGGCAGCGCCGGCAACGATTACCTTGGTCATTGTCAGTTCCTTTTCAGAAAATCAGCGTAAAAGTATCTCTATTTTTAGGCGGTTGCCGGGCTTTTCAAATCAGATCGAGATCGGTCATGGCCTTCTTCAGCTTCTCCAGGCTGGGCGCATCCATCCCGGTCATGGGCAGCCGCACCTCGCCGGAACGGATCCTGCCCATCAGCTCCAGCGCCTTCTTGGCCGGTGCCGGGCTGGGATAGCAGAACATGGTGCCCATGAGCGGAAACAGCCGGTAATGAATCTCCCTGGCCCGGGCCAGGTCACCGGCAAGGGCCGCCTCCATGAGATCGGCCATGCCGCGGGGATCGACATTGGAGGTGACCGAGATGACCCCCTTGCCGCCGATGAGGACCGTTGGCATGGAAGTGAAATCGTCACCGGAGAGAACGATGAAGTCGTCCGGGCAGACCCGGATCACCTCGCTGACCTGGTTCAGGCTGCCGCTGGCCTCCTTGATGCCGATGACGCCCGGCAGTTCGGCCAGCCGGGCCACGGTGGCGGGCAGCATGTTGGTGACCGTGCGGCCGGGCACGTTGTAGAGGACCATGGGAATATCCACGGCCTCGGCAATGGTCCGGAAATGCTGGTACAGTCCCTCCTGGCTCGGCTTGTTGTAGTAGGGCACCACGGACAGCACCGCATCGGCGCCGCTGGCCCTGGCCGATTCGGTCAGCTCGATGGCCTCGAGCGTATTGTTGGCGCCGGTGCCGGCAATGACCGGTACCCGGCCGGCAACGGTCTTGACCGTCAGCTCGATGACCCGCTTGTGCTCGTCAAAATCCAGTGTTGCCGATTCACCGGTGGTCCCGCAGGGAACCAGGCCGTGGATCCCGCCGGCGATCTGGAACTCGATCAGGTCGATCAGCCCCTGCTCGTCCACCTTGCCGTCGAGCATGGGAGTAACGATTGCAGTAAAGGCACCCTGAATCTTTTTCATTGTTTTTCCTCCTCACAGATAGAACCGGCTGTCGCGCCGGCAGTAACAGTTCGTAATGGTTCACCGCCATCGACGCTTCAGAGCAGTGCCTCTTCGTTCAGTTCGCCGCGATAGACCACGTGGGCAGGCCCTTTGAGAAAGACATTGTCCGCGGCCGGCCCCTCGGCCAGGTCAAAGAAGATGGTCAGCCGGTCGCCGCCCGAGGTGACGATCTCCACCGGCGAATCGGCCCTGCCCAGGATCGCGGCCACCAGGGCCGAGGCCACGGCGCCGGTGCCGCAGGCCCGGGTCTCGTCCTCGACGCCCCGCTCATAGGTCCGCACCTTGAAGGCGCCATCCTCCTGCTGCCGGACAAAATTGACATTGGTTCCCGCCGGCATGAAGGCCTGGTGATGACGGATGCGGCTGCCCAGACCGCAGACATCGGTGCCGTCGATATCCTCCACAAAGACCACTGCGTGCGGCACACCGGTGTCCACGCAGTGGAGAATCACGGTGGTGCCGTCCACCTCCACCTTCTGCTCCATGCGGAAACCGGCGGGCCGGGTCATCTTCACCGACACATCGAGCCCGGCGACACCGGCCTCGATGACCCCGGCCAGGGTCTCGAACCGCATCCGCGCCGGGGCGATGCCGTGCATGTAGGCGAACCGGGCCGCACAGCGGGCGCCGTTGCCGCACATCTCGGCCACCGAGCCGTCCGCATTGAAGAACCGCCAGCGGAAATCGGCCGTATCCGAGTTCTCGATCAGGATCAGCCCGTCGGCGCCCACGGAAAACCTGCGCCGGCAGACCAGGCGGGCAAACTCCTGCATGCCTTCGCCGGCGATACGCGGCCTGCGGTGGTCGATGATGATAAAATCGTTGCCGGTCCCGCTCATCTTGACAAAGGGCAGCGGCAGGTCCGCGATCTTCATTTGCAGTCCAGCTCCACCACGAATTCACCCCGGATCAGGTCCTCGTAGTCCTCGCGCATGCGGATGACCCGGAAACAGTCCCCTCCCACCAGCACCTCGGCCGCCCTGGGCCGTGAATTATAGTTGGAGGCCATGGAAAAGCCGTAGGCACCGCAGCTCATGATCGCCAGCAGGTCACCCTGCCGGACCTCGGGCAGCATCCGGTCCCGGGCCATGAAGTCGCCGCTCTCGCAGATGGGCCCGACGATATCCACCTTCTGCACGGGCCGCTCTTCCTGCACCACCGGGATGATCTCATGGTAGGCCCCATAGAGACTGGGCCGGGCCAGGTCGTTCATGGCCGCATCCACGATCACGAACCGTTTTTCCTCGTCACCGCCGGAGTTGACCTTGGTGTACTGGACCTCGGTGACCAGGATGCCTCCATTGCCGGCAATGACCCGGCCGGGCTCCAGGATCAGGGTATAGTCGGCACCACCCAGTTCCTCCCGGATGGCGGCGGCGTATTCCTGCGGATGCGGCGGTCGCTCGTCGTCGTAGGTGATGCCGAGGCCACCGCCGAGATCGAGGTAACGGACCCGTATCCCCCGATCCTCCAGCCGGCCCAGGAAGGCCTTTACCTTGCGCAGGGCCTCGATGAAGGGATCCACCTGCGTGAGCTGGGAACCGATGTGGCAGCTCACGCCCATGATCTCGATATTCTCCATGTCGCGGGCCCGCTCGTACTCGCCCAGGGCCGCGTCCACCGGGATGCCGAACTTGTTCTTGGCCAGACCGGTGGAGATGTAGGCATGGGTCCCGGGGTCCACGTCCGGGTTGATCCGCAGGGCCACCGGCGCCACGGTGTTGAGCCCGGCCGCCACCTGCTGCAGCCTGTCCAGCTCCTGGGCCGATTCGACATTGAACATCAGGATATCGGCCAGCAGGGCCTCGCGCATCTCGGCCACGGTCTTGCCGACCCCGGAATAGATGATCTTCCTGGAATCGATCCCCGCCTTCAGGGCGCGGAACAGCTCGCCGCCCGAGACGATGTCGGCGCCGCCGCCGTGGCGGGCGAACAGATTGAGGATGGCGATGTTGGAGCAGGCCTTGACCGCGAAACAGGTCAGATGCGGCATGCCGTCGAAGCCGGAATCAAAGGCCTTGAAATGGCGCTTCAGGGTGGCGACGCTGTACAGGTACAGCGGTGTGCCCACGGCATCGACCACCTCGCGTACCGGCACGTCCTCGCAGTAGAGCAGGTTATCCCTGTAGTGAAAATGATGCATTGTCGTCCCGAATCAGCCGACGGCACGCCGCAGACGGCGCCCTGCGGCCGGTTATTGTTTGATCATGACCTCCGGCGAGCTGGCGCTCTCATTGGCCGGGGTCCGGTTGTCGATACTGGAGACCGAGTAGAAGAGCCGGGCCGCGTCCGCGGGCGGCTTCCGGTCAACGAACATGGTATAGGGCGCGTCCACCTCGCCGATCCGCACCGGCGCCCTGTCGCCGGACAGGCGGCGATAGACACGGTATCCCTTGAGATCACGCTCCTCCACCGGCTGCCAGAAGACCTTGACGCCCCTGGCCGTCATTACCGCCCGCACGCCAAGCGGTGGCGCCGGCGGGGTCCGGTCCACCGGGGTTGCGGCCACCGGCGCCGTGGAGCCGCCGCCGACCCTGCCCTGTTCGTAGACCTCGATGGCCTGGACCCGGTAGAAGTACTTTCTGCCGTTCTGCACCCGGGTATCGGTGAAGGTCGTACCGGCCACCGGTTTGCCGATCTCGGCAAACGATCCACCGCCCAGGCTGCGCAGGACCTGGTACTCCACCCGCCCCGTGACCGGGCTGCCGTCGAGATGACTGGTGACCGGCTGCCAGCGCAGGGTCACCTGGTGATCACCGGCAACGGCCTCCAGGCCGGACGGAGCGCGCGGCGGGATGTTCCAGAGGAAGGAGACGATGTTGGAATCGGCCGACTCGGCCCACCAGCCGCTCCTGGCCCGCACCTTGAAAAAATAGAGATTGCCGGGCCGGAGCAGGGTCGCCTCGTATGTGGCGGTCTTCCTGCCCTCACCGGGCAGGACGCCGCCGGGCAGTTCAATGGGCGAACCAAAAGGGATGGGGCAGGTGTCACAGTAGGAATCCACCGGCACCACGGCCCGGTAGAGCTCGAAACTCGAGATCTCGGAGAGGTCCTTGCCGGTCACGGTCTCGATGGGATAGCTCCAGGAGAGGGTCACGCCCTTCTCGCTCAACTGGTAGCGCAGGTCGGTGATCGGTCGCGGCACCACCTGCTGCGGTGGTACCGGCCGGTCCTTGTAGCCGCAGCCGGCCAGGGTGGACAGGAGTAGAACGAGAAAAAGGGACAGGCCTGCGTGGGCGCGACAGCGACTGATTGTGATCTTCATACCATTCCCAGTTGTTGTTCAGCACGGCGCAGGGCCTCTTCCACCTGCGCCTGCGCCGTGCCGCCGGTGGAGACCCGGCTGTTGACCGAGCCTTGCACGGAAAGTACGTCAAAGACATCCGCCTCGATGAGATCGGAGAAGCGCTGCATCTCCTCCAGGGTCATGTCAGCCAGCTCGATGCCGCGCTCCTGGCAGTGGGCGACGATACGGCCGACCACGCCGTGGGCCTCGCGGAACGGCATGTTCCGCCGGACCAGGTAATCGGCGAGATCGGTGGCGGTCATGAAGCCGCCATGGGTCGCCCGGAGCAGCCGGTCCTTGTCAAAGACGGTGTTGGCGAGCAGCTCCGCGGTGATGGCCAGGCTGGCCTTGACCGTATCCAGGGCATCGAACACCGGCTCCTTGTCCTCCTGCAGATCCCGGTTGTACGTGAGCGGCAGCCCCTTGACCGTCACCAGGAGCGAGACCAGGGCCCCGGTGACCCGACCGCTCTTGCCGCGGATCAACTCCGGGATATCGGGATTCTTCTTCTGCGGCATGATCGACGAACCGGTGCAGTAACGGTCGCCGATCTGCACGAACTCGAACTCCTTGCTCGACCAGAGCACCAGCTCCTCGGCAAGCCGGCTCAGGTGGAGCTGGGTCAGGTTCAGGCAGAAGAGCAGCTCAAGGACGAAATCCCGGTCCGAGACCGTGTCCATGGAGTTGGCGGAGACCGCGGCAAAGCCCAGCTCGGCGGCCACCCATTCCCGGTCGATGGGCAGGCCGGTGCCGGCCATGGCGGCCGCGCCCAGGGGCAGCACGTTCATCCGCCGGCCCCAGTCCGCGATCCGGTCCCGATCCCGGCCGAACATCTCGTAGTAGGCCAGCAGGTGATGAGAGAGCAGGACCGGCTGGGCCCGCTGCAGGTGGGTGTAGCCGGGCATGACCACGCCCAGGTAGCGGCGGGCGAGGCGGACAAACGCCGCCTGCACCGTGACCAGCAGCCGGTCCAGTTCCCGGCCCTCGTCACGCAGGTAGAGGCGCATGTCAAGCGCCACCTGGTCATTGCGGCTGCGGGCGGTGTGGAGCTTTGCCCCGGCCGGGCCGATCCGGTCAGTGAGCGCCTTTTCGATATTCATGTGAATATCTTCCAGCTCGGGCCGGAAGGCAAAGGTGCCTGCCTCGATCTCGTCCCGGATCCCGGCCAGCCCCGCCAGGATGGCGTCCCGCTCCTCTCCGGAGATCAATCCCTGCCGGGCCAGCATCCGGGCATGAACCATGGACCCCATGATGTCGTACCGGTAGAGACGGGCGTCATACTGGATCGAGGCGGTGAAGGCCTCCACGGACGCGGCCGTGCCCTCGGCGAAACGGCCGCCCCAGAGCTTGGTGGATCCCTGTTCCTTCGGCTCGCTCATGGGGCAGCTCACTTCCTGTTCAGGGCCTGGATCTGCAGGCGCAGCGAATTGAGACGGATGAACCCGGTGGCATCGGCCTGGTTGTAGACCTCGTCCTCCTCAAAGGTGGCAAAGGACTCGGAATAGAGCGAGTTGTCCGACTTGCGGCCCACGGGCACGCAGTTGCCCTTGTAGAGCTTGAGCCGGACCACGCCGTTCACCGTCTGCTGCGCCTCGTCCATGGTCTTCTGCAGCAACCGCATCTCGGGCGAGAACCAGAAGCCGTTGTAGATCAGCTTCGAATAGCGCGGCACCAGGGAATCGCGGATGTCCATGACCTCCCGGTCCATGGTGATGGTCTCCAGGTCGCGGTGGGCGGTCCGCAGGATGGTGCCGCCTGGGGTCTCGTAGACTCCGCGTGACTTCATGCCCACGAACCGGTTCTCCACCATGTCCAGGCGGCCGATGCCGTTTTCGCCGCCAAGGCGGTTGAGGCGCTCCATCATGGCCACCGGCCCCAGTCGCTCGCCATCAATGGCCACCGGGGTGCCCTGCTCAAAGGCCAGTTCGACATAGGTCGGCCTGTCCGGTGCCTTTTCCGGAGCCACGGTGAGTTTGAACATCGTCTCTTCCGGCTCGTTCCACGGATCCTCCAGGATACCGCCTTCAAAGCTGATGTGCAGCAGGTTCTCATCCGAGCTGTAGGGATTCTTCTTTGTCACCGGCACCGGAATGGAGTGTTGCCGGGCAAAGTCCATCAGTTTCGCGCGCGAGTTCAGGTCCCATATCCGCCAGGGCGCGATGATGGTGAGCCGCGGATTGAGGGCCAGGTAGGCCAGCTCGAACCGCACCTGATCATTGCCCTTGCCGGTGGCGCCATGGCTGACCGCGTCAGCCCCCTCCTGCTCGGCGATGCGCACCTGCTCCCGGGCGATGATCGGCCGGGCCAGGGAGGTGCCCAGGAGATAGGCCCCCTCGTAGATGGCATTGGCGCGGAAGGCCGGAAAGATGTAGTCACGGACAAACTCCTCCCTGAGGTCGGAGATGATCACCTTTTCCGCGCCCGTGGCCATGCCCTTTTCCCGGACCGCGTCCCAGTCCTCGTGCTGGCCGACATCGGCGGCATAGGCGATAACAGGACACTGGTACTCCTCGGCCAGCCACTTGAGGATCACCGAGGTATCGAGGCCGCCGGAATAGGCGAGGACAATCTTGTTGACAGACATTGGTTCTCTTGGTTGTGGTTACATTCGTTGGATGCTGGTGCCGGGTAAAAGTATCGGTCTTGTTATGTGGTTGCCGTCAGCGGTGAACCGGATGTCGACCGGTGCGACGATCTCCCGATACCCCGTGGAGATTCAGGCGGCTCCGCCAAGCAGCGAGTCGAGAATCGCCTTGTGGATGTGCATCTTGTTTTCAGCCTGATCAAAGGCCACGCATCTGCTGCCTTCCAGCACCTCCTCGGTGATCTCCTCGCCCCGGTGGGCGGGCAGACAGTGGAGGACCACGGCATCGGGCGCGGCCCGGGCCAGCAGTTCGCTGTTGAGCTGATAGGGACGGAAGATCCGCAGCCGCTCTTCCTGCTCATCCTCCTGCCCCATGGAAGCCCATACATCGACATTGATCACGTCGGCGTCCCTCACCGCCTCGCCGGGGTCACGGAGCAGGGTGATGGGCTGGCCGGCCCGGGCCCGGGCCGCCTCGAGGACCGCCGTATCCGGCCCGTACCCCTCCGGACAGGCCAGGGTCAGGGGAAAACCGAGCACCGAGGCCGCCTCGATCCAGGAATTGGCCATGTTGTTGCCGTCACCAAGCCAGACGATCTTCAGGTTTTCCGGAGCCCCCTTCTGCTCGATCACGGTCATGATGTCGCTGAGGATCTGGCAGGGATGGTACAGGTCGGTGAGGGCGTTGATCACCGGCACATCGGCATACCTGGCCAGTTCCTCCACCACCTCCTGGCCAAAGGTGCGGACCACGATCCCGTCCACATAGCGGGCCAGGACCCGGGCCGTGTCCTTGAGCGGCTCGCCGCGCCCGAGCTGGGTCTCCCTGGTGGACATGAAGATGACCTGCCCGCCCAGACCGTACATGGCCGCCTCGAACGAGACCCTGGTCCTGGTGGACGGCTTCTCGAACAGAAGACAGATGGTCCGGCCGGCAAGCTGCTGGTGGCGCTTGCCCTCCCGGCTCTCGTTCTTGAGACGCATGGCGCGCACGATCAGTGACTGCAACTGCTGTTTGCTGAAATCCTTTAATGCTAACAGATGATTTTTCATGATCAATACCATAGATTCCCGGTACCGCTCAACCGGTGTTTGTTCCGGGGAGCCTCCTCTTTCCAGGTCCGGAACAGTTGAGCCAAAAATAGTAATTGATACAAAAAAACCATAACTTTGCAAAGAAATTTCGCAGCAGAAGCGGATTTTCACCCCTCCGGGCCTCATGCGGCAACGATCAGGGCCACGCCAGCGACCATCAGCAGGCCCGCTGCCAGGTGCCGCCGCAGGTGACGTTCCCGGAACAGCCAGCCGCCGTAGAGGATGCCGAACAGCAGGCTTGTGCGTTTGAGGGCGATGAAATAGGCGACCTGGACATGGGCGATGGCGAGGAAATGGGTGACGATCATCACCGCCATGGCCGCGGCCAGCAGGAGAAGCTGCGGCCAGCGCCGGACCGGGAGGAGCACGCGGCCGCGGCGGCCGGCCAGGGCCGGCACCAGGGAGAGCGCGCCGAGCAGGACCATATAAAAGGGTCCGAAGCTGAGTGGATCCGCGTACCGCATGGCCTGTTTGCCCAGAACCGAGGTCAGGCTGTAAATGAGGGCCACTGCCAGCATCAGGCGCGAACCCCGGACCCGGAACACGGCGGCAAAGGGGGCCAGCAGGGCCCCGGGCCGGTCCGGGTCCACGTTGAGGCCCCAGGTCCCGGCCACCACCAGCAGGATACCGCCGAGCCCTGCCGCAGAGACCCGCTCGTCCAGGATGACCAGGCCGGAGAGAACATTGAAGACAGGGGTAAAGGCCAGGTACGGCATGGTCAGGTGCAGGGGCCAGTCCCGGATGGCCACCATGTAGAGCCACATGGCCAGGAATTCCAGCGGCAGCAGGATCGCGAGCAGGAGCCAGAACCCGTCCGGTACCGGCGGCAGGGGAAAGCGGATGGCCAGGGGCAGCAGCAGGAGGGCCGGGGACCCGAAGCGGATGGCCACCAGTTCCATGCCGGAGCGGTCGGCAAAGAATTTCTTGGTCAGAGCGTCGGCAGTGGCGAGGCTCAGGGCACAGAGGAGGCCCAGGGAAAACCAGTCGCTGAGAACAGTCTTCATACGGGCAACCGGTTGCGGGCCGGGGGAACGGACAGCTTCAGGGTGGCACGAACTCCATGCTGCCGAAATAACGCTGCCATCTCTCCCTCTCGGTGGTGGGCATAGCGGTGGCGGGCAGGGTCGCATCCCCGGGCCGGCCGACATGCTCCCCCTTGACCAGGCCGCCGGGGTGGTAGGGCAGCAGGCTGTAGCGATGCACGCCCATGGTCCGCAGCAGGGCGGCCAGGCCGGTGATATTGTCCTCGGTGGCAGTGTAGCCGGGGATCAGGGGGATGCGCACCAGGACCCGTGCTGGATCCACACTCAGCAGCCGGGCCAGATTGGCGAGAATGATCCCGTTGTCCCGGCCGGTGACCTGCCGGTGGCGGACCGGATCGGCCAGCTTGAGATCATAGAGTACCAGATCCAGGTTGCCGAGACAAGCAAAGGCAAAGGTGTCCCACGAAAAGAAGCCGCAGGTCTCCATGGCGGTATGCAGTCCCCGCCGCTTCAGTCGGGCCAGCAGCCGACCGGCAAACCCCATCTGCAGGGTGGGTTCACCGCCGGACAGGGTGATCCCGCCGCCCGAGGTCTCGTAGTAGAGCCGGTCACGGAGCAGCACCTCCTCCAGGCTGTCGAGATCATACGCCCGGCCCACCATCTCCAGGGCTCCGGCCGGGCAGGCCACGGCACACCGGCCGCAGGCCGTACAATGACGGCGATCGATGCGCTCCTCCCCGCCGGCCCGTACCGCTCCCTCGGGGCAGACCGGGCCGCACTGGCCGCAGTCGATGCAGATCCCGGATCTGAAGATCATCTCGGGTTCCGCCTGCACCAGCTCCGGGTTGTGGCACCAGGGACAGCGCAGGGGACAGCCCTTGAAGAAGACCGTGGTCCGGATGCCGGGTCCGTCATGCAGACTGTAACGGCAGATACTGCCAATCAGCGCCCTGTTCACGGTCGGGGCATCATCAATTGCAGATGTTTGGCCATGTAACCGAACTTGTTGAGGTAGTTCAGGTTGCCCTCGGTCCGAACCTCGTGGCGCAGCATGGCGCCGAGGATATCCTGGCGCGGCGAGATGAGAAAATTGAGCAGGCTGCGGCTGTTGCGGAAGATGACCGTGATGTGGGGATCTTCGATCTCCCCTTCCACCACCTGCATTCGACCGTCGGCGAACAGGGCTGCCACCCTGATCCGGCCGTCCTCACTGCGAAACTGGTACCTCCCGCTGAACCTATCGATATTACGACGGTAATCGCGATCAAGACCAAACATGACCGCCATCAGGGCCAGCAGAATCTGGAGAAAGTCCTCCGCCAGCCCGGACTCGAAACAGTTTCTGAACCGCTGCCACAGCTCTCGCTCCATACTTCCGGGTACGGGATCGTCCATCACGCACCTCCAGCCTCCGGTGGCAGGGGGACTGCATGTCCCCCTGTCAGATCATACTGGGTGCGGGTAATCAGCTCTTCCTGCATCCGCTCATTGAGATCGTTGAAATAGGCGGAATATCCGGAGACCCGCACCAGCAGGTCCGGGTACTTTTCCGGATGGTCGCGGGCATCCATCAGGTCCTCGTAGGTCATGATGTTGAACTGCACCTGATGGCCACCGGCCCGGAAATAGGCCTCGATGGTATCGGCGAACCGCGCGGCCATGACCGTCCTGTCCGCCTCGGGCGTATACTTGATGTTGAGGGCCCATCCCCCGGGTACCTGCTCCCCGCCCAGCTCGGCCACCGTATTCAGGCAGGCGGTCAATGCCGGCGCCGCACCGGAGACAGGGGTGATACCGCTGGCAAAGACCCGACCCGCCCTGCGGCCGCTGGGCAGGGCGCCGCTGACCGCACCCAGGCCGGCATGGTTGGTCATGGTCCAGTACGAAGGGCGGTAGGGACCGCCGCGGTAATTGGTGAAGGACTGGTATCTGGTAAAGAGATGCTGTACCAGGTTGCGGGCGTTCCTGCGGGCCAGGGGATGCTCGGTCCCGAACCTGGGGGTCCGCCTCAGGTACAACCGCATCGCTTCGCCTGTCGGGCCTGCAAAATCGGAACGTACACCCGCAAGCAGCTCGGCAAAGCTGTATCTCCCGTCGACGAACACGGCCTGCTCGATGGCGTTGAGCGAGTCCACCACGTCGGCAAAGCCGATATGGGTGGCACCGGAGGAATTGTAGAGTGCGCCCCCCCGGATCAGGTCCCGGCCCCGGTCCATGGGCCCCTCGAACAGCGCGGACAGCAGGGGACTGGGCAGCATCTCCTGGTGAACGGTGCCCATGTACTCGTTGAGCTGCACGGCCTGGTCGATGAGCCAGTCGAGCTGGACCAGGAATACCTGCCAGAACTCTTCGAAACTCCCCAGACCGGCCGGGTCCGGGGTGCGCGGCCCGATCTGCTCCTCACCGGTGATGGGCCGTCTGCCCCGGAAAAGTGCCATCTGCATGGGTGCGGCCAGGTTGAGCATGATGGAACTGGAGGCCGGATAGTCGCGACCGCTGCTGGCCAGTTCCACACAGCCGACAATGGCATAGTCGCGGGCATGTTCCGGTTTCTCGCCCTGGCCGAGCAGGGCGGTGATGTTGGCATGGTCGTTGTAGAAGGCCGGTACGGCACGGGTATTGAGGATGACCCGGGCCACACGGCGGCAGTATGATTTTGTATTCTTCGCATAATCGTAGCGGGCATTGACGTTGGGATCGCGAATGCGCAGCAGTTCGGTGACCCGGAGCATGATGTAGGTGAGGTCGTTGACCGCGTCATTGCCGTCCGCGTCCACCCCGCCCAGGGTGATGGCCGGTACCGTGCCGGCGCCTCCGAACATCTCCTCCGATGTCTCGGGCACCATGGTGACATTGTCGGCGATCTTCAGCCACAGGCAGCCCACCAGCTCGATGGCCCTGGCCACGTCCAGGCGGCCCTCGTCGATGTCCCGCCGGTACCATGGATAGAGCACCTGGTCGAGCCGGCCCGGACTCATGGCCATGTTGATGTTCTCGGCATGGATCCCCACCTGGCAGAGCCAGATGGCGTTGACCGCCTCCCTGAAGGTGGCGGCGGGGCCGGCAGGAACCCGGCGGCAGATATCGGCCATGATCCCGTACTCCTCTCGCATCCCGGGATCCCCGCTGGTCCCGGCGAGGCGGTCTGCCTCGTATGCCAGGGACCGGGCATGGCTGACGATCCCCTGCAGCGCGATCTGCACGGCCCGGTAAAAGTCGGCCTGCCTCGCCGCGCTCCGCCCGGCAGCCAGGCGTTCCCTGGCCGCGGCCTCTTCCATGATCCCGGTCAGTCCCTGCTCCAGCATGGTCCGGTACCAGGGCACGCAGTGGGAGATGCAGCCCGCCTTGGAGGCGATGAAGAAGACAAGTTTCTCAAAAAGCTGCAGGCAGCGCGGATTGCCATAGCGGCGCCGGGTCACCTCGATGACGTTGTTCTCCATCCAGAAGGGGAAGATCTCGAAGTTGAGTTCGTCGGCGTCCCGGGCGGACAGATGCTGCGGGTTCTTTTTCCGCCTGCTCACCACCTCCAGCTCGGGCCACAGGTAGAGGGCAAAGAACTCGGGGAAGAGCGGCGCTCCCAGCGGTTTGCCCGTGGTGGAACCGGCAATCAGGTTGTTGTCATGGAATCGCGCTCTTTTGCGCTCGAGGAAATAGCGGATCATCTTCGCCCGCCGCACCTCGGGGCAGTCGTCCGGGTCGTCGTGGAAACGCAGATAGCGGGTTATGTGGCGGGCCCGTTCGATACAGATCTCGGGCTTCCGGCGCAGCGCCTCCTGCCGCAGGACTGCCAGGCGGGGCAGGGTGTGCAGGGTATGCTGCCGCAGGCTGATGTCGTCGAGGGTTACCATGGCCATGGGCGGTCTCCGGCAGCCCCGGTCAGAAGACGATGGTCCAGCCGGGGCGTCCAGCCTGGGCCCGGGTGTAGGAAACACCATGACGCTTGATGCCGGCCCGGTCAAGCAGGGTGATGATGCCCCCCCTGTTGCCGAGCCGGGCGCCGGAACCATCGAGGGCCACCACACCGGTGCCGCCGGGCGGCAGGACCAGGTTCCGGATCGGCGAGCGGTGCTTGCCGGCATCGGCAATGGCCCAGCCGTCGAGATCCACGCTCTCCGGCGAGGCATTGAGCAGGGTCACGGTCTCATGTCCCGGATCATTGCCGGCCGGATTGACCAGGGCGCCGATGATCCGGACTGCGGCCCTGGTCTCCGCCGTCTCGATGCACTGCCCTGTTTCGTCATCAGTATGCCAGCACTGTGACTGGAATGCGAGGAAGAGGGCCACCCATTGATCGGGCCAGACCTCGTTGCCGTCTTCCCCCCTGATGGCCGGGAAATGGATCAGCACGGCTCCGTCCTGCCAGACGCCGTTGTCACCGGCAAAACGGCCCGAACTGCCCTGGTTCATGTGGATATCGTGGATGCCGTTGCCGGGCAGGAACCCGAAATAGCGGTCCTTCCGCTGCGGCTCCGGACCCCAGCGGGCGCCAAAGGCATAGACCACGGCCCGCTCGTCGCCGATGGCACGGCGGATATGGGTGTCGATCTTTTCATTGAGATCGTTGTCCGGGCCGGGAATGGAATGGGCCAGAGGGCGCATCCGCTGCCGGTCCAGGAGGTTGCCCCGGATATAGTCAAGGGCCAGCCCGCCCGGGTTCCTGCCCAGCCTGGTGAAACCAAAGGGCTGCTTGACAAGCTCTTCCAGCAGGGGGTGGGAGAAGTGCTCGTCCAGGAGATAGAGCAGCTCCGAGGGCACGGTCCTGGAGCGGACATTGATGGCGATGCGGTAGTCGGTGGTGTCGTCGACGAGATGGACCTGGTAATGCGGGCTTGCCCCCATACCGGCCAGGCTGCCGATGGCCTTGCCCTTGAGTACGCCGTAATTCGGTATTGCCATAAGTCTGCTCCCCCTGCGCCTGGTGCTTTTCGCCATTCCGGTGCCGGCCGTCATCCCGGACGGCCGGAAATACCGGCCCGCAACCGGTTGCAGCCTTCTCAGAGACCGAACTGTTTGCTGTCCACCCACTTCATACTGAGCAGGGACCAGAAATCCCGGGCCAGTTTGCCGGTCACGTACTTGTAGGGCAGCCAGCCGTAGCCGTTATCACCCCAGCCCGCTCCCCAGGAGTTGCGGATCAGCAGCGCGCCGGTGGTCGATGTACCGCAGCGGGTATTTTTTATCTTCTTGCCGTCGTCATAGCCCACCGCGACAATGGCGTGCCCCCACTGGGCCTGTTCACCGGGACAGGGATAGGGGATGCCGCCAACCACATCCGCGGCCTCGAAGGAGGGGAATCCGTAAAATCCGAACATGGAGGGGATGCCGGCGGCCAGATAGGCCCTGACCCTGGCGAGCACGGCATCGCCGCTGACCCCGGCCCCCATGGGATCATGGCAGAAGTAGCGGAGCGCCTCGAAATTGTCGGCAACGGCATAGACGAAGCTGGGCGGCTCCCGGTCGAAATCGGGGTCAATATCGGTGTAGGGCCAGTACTTCTCGGCCGGTACGCCGCAGAGGGCCAGCGCGCCCATGGTATTCCTGAGCCAGGCGCCGGTATCGCCGGTCACGCCCATCAGGTTGCGGGTCGTCTTGTAGACAAAAAGACGCGAGCCGTCCATGTACTTGTCAAAGGCGCGTTTCTGAAAGTACTCCACCACGCCCATGGCGGCATTGGCCGTGCACGAGCCCAGTTGCTTCTGGTTCTCCACCGGCGAGCACCAGGGCCGGAGATCGACCTGCGGCGGCAGCTCTTTCAGTTTTTTCTGACTGGCGGGCACCCCCAGTTTTTTGCTCATCTTACTGATCTCCGGAATCTTTTCCGTGTAATCCCGCAGATCAGGCATGGGCGGCAACCAGCCGGTTCCCACCTCTGTTCCCGTGGCAGCCAGAGCTACCTTTGCGTACAACTGATTCATCCTAACCTCCCGTGTTGAAGAAAAAAATACCTGCCCCCTGCCCGTTTGATGCCAGCCGCACCTTACCGCAGGACTTCCCATGCAACGGTGCATCGGCACGGGTACCGCTTCACAGCCACATCAAGTCTGGCCCATGGGAGGTAACAATTCGGTAACAGATGGGAAAAAAAGAGAATCCGGGAGAGAAAAGGCGGTATGTCTTCAGTTCTTCCGCTTCGCCTGGCGGGCCAGGGCGAGCAGGGCACCGCCCGGCGCCACGCCCAGTTCGGCGACAAGAAGATCACGGAGATGATAAAAGACATCAAGGGCCTTGGCCCGGTAGCCCATGGCCAGGTAGGTCTCCATGAGACGGGCATAGATCCCCTCGTGCAGGGGATCGCTCTGTCGCGCCTGTTCCAGGAAACGAAGCGCGGTATCATACTCCTGCCCGGCCAGGCAATACCTGCTGAGCTCGAGTACGCCCTTGACAAAGCGGGTACGGAGAACGTCCCGGTGCTGGATGATCCAGCCGCCGCCCTCGTCGCGAGGGAGGAAATCCCCGGTATAGAGGGAAAGCGCCTTCTCCAGATCCGCCGGATCGGCCCGGGCCGGAAGGTTGTCCATGGCCTGCTGAAAATCAATGGCATCCACCCGGCACAGTTTTTTCAGCAGGGAGACCTTCTTGTGCTTGACCGCGATCCACGGTACCACCGGGTCATCACCCGAACCGACCTGGCGCAGGCGCGAGATGGCCATCTTCAGGTTGTTCATGGCCCGGTCACCCTCGTGATCGGGCCAGAGCAGGTATGACAGATGCTCCATGTCCACCTTGCAGCCGCCGAAGACGATGATCGCCTTGAGCAGCTTCTTGGACTGGCGGCCATGCCAGTGGCGGTCATAGACCTTCTTGTCCCCGATCTGCAGGAAAAAATCTCCCAGGGTCCGAATCAGCACCTGTCTTGGTGTTCCGGTCGCCGTGGCCGCCTGACCGTCCCGGCAGACGACCCGGTCCGGCATCAGGTCGGCCTCGAGCCGCTCGATGAAGCGGCTGTCCCGGTAGAGGGCCAGGGGGCGCTCGCCCCGGGGCAGCAGGGAACGGGCCCGGGCAAGGTATCCTCTGGCCCTGTCCGGGAGACCGTTGCGGGCATAGAGGGCGGCAATTTCCAGGCAGCCGGCGGCGGCGAACAGGGCAAAACCGACCCCGGCCCAGCGTTCCACCCAGACCTTGAGGTGGCGGAGAGCGGCGGAATCCTCGCCCAGGTCGGCCAGGGCCTGCCCCTGAAGCAGGGCGGCGATCTTGCCGATCACGGGACTTGCGCACATATCGCCGCGCATGCGGGCCTCCCGGCTGTGGAGCAGGGCCCGGCGGGCCCGGCCCAGCCGGAGCTGGGCAATGCCCAGGCAGCAGTGCAGGCAGCCGTGGTTGTAATAGTTGCATGGCGGTATGGTCCGGGCCATGATCCTGCGGGAGACCTCCTCCACCCGGGCCAGGTCGCCGCTGACCGAGAGCCCGAAGAGATAGTTGGTGTAGCAGTGCAGCCAGACCCCCACCGGCAGGCGGGAAAGACCGGGATGGGCAATGGCGCTCTCCAGAAGCTCCAGGCCCCGGCCCAGCCGCCCCTTGATGCAGTTGCAGAGGCCCAGGCAGGACCAGTAGCGGATCCGGCTGACCAGGGAGACGCCAGGCAGGTCCACCAGAGGACCGGCATCCTCCAGGAGCAGCTCTGCCGAGCTCAGGTCCCCGGCCAGGAAAAAACAGTAGGATGCCGTGGAGGCCTGGAGAAGGCGCAGGGAGGCGGACTCGGCCTTTTCCGCCCAGTGCTGCTGGACGAGATAGGGCATGGAGGCGAGATGGATATTGCCCTGCCCGGTCAGCTCGGCCAGGGCCTTGTAGCCGAGCAGGGAGGCCACTGCCCGGGGGGAGACGCGGTCGAGCTTCTTGAGGAGAAAATCCATCCTGGAGAGCCAGAGGCCATAGGGCCGGAAATCGGTGCCCCTGGTCCAGATGACGGCAATGGCGGCGCCGACACAGGCGTAGACCCCTTCCAGGTCATCGAGGAGGAGGAAGGATGCATAGAGCTGCTCAAAGGGCTCCACTGACAGCCTGCCGGAGACACAGTGGCGCAGGAAGAGCAGGCGCAGGGGCAGTTCGTCCCCGGGCAGGCCCAGGTCGGTCAGGGGCCGGAGATGGGCCGCGATCCGGTTGGCCTGGGCATCGAACCACCAGTTGATGCCATCGCGGCAGAGACAGGCCATATAGCGGTCCAGATCGCCCTTTTCCAGCAGCCCGGCATACAGAGGATAGAGATCATCGGCGTGTTGCATGGACCATGTCGCGCCCGACGGGCAGTTTGTTGTCAGAGGCACCGCATCCGCGCACGGCGGGTGCGCGTCATCCCCCTGCGAGGTGCGTCAGCAGGATCTTCAGGCCGATGACCAGCAGCACCAGGCCGCCGGCCACCCCGGCACCGCGGCCCCAGACCGCGCCGATCCGGCCGCCGAGAAGCACCCCGCACCAGGTAAAGGCCGCCGTCACCACCCCGATGACCAGGGCCGGCACCCAGACCACGATGTCGAGCAGGGCCAGGCTCATGCCGGCGGCCAGGGCGTCGATACTGGTGGCGACGGAGAGCATGACCAGGGTCCAACCCCGGGTCGGATCGCCACGATCCGCCCCCTCTGCCCCCTGGTCCGTCAGGGCCTCGTGTATCATATGCAGGCCAACGGCGGCCAGCAGGCTGAAGGCGATCCAGTGGTCCCAGGCAGCCACCCGCGCCAGGAGCCCCATGCCGGCCAGCCAGCCGATGACGGGCATCAGGCCCTGGAAGAGGCCGAAATGAAAACCCAGCCGGAAACAGTGGCGGAAGGTCACGGGCCGGAGCAGGGCCCCGGCGGCCAGGGCCACGGCAAAGGCGTCCATGGCCAGGGCCACGGCCAGGGCCAGCAGGGAGATCCAGTCCATGGCGCCTCTGCCCGTTCAGGTGCGGATCAGATGCTTCAGGACAACTCGGCAAGCACCTCGGCCAGCCGGTCGATCAGGAGGTCGATCTCCTCCCGGCTGACGATGAGCGGCGGGATGAAGCGCAGAACCCGGTTGCCGGCAAAGTTGATCAGCACACCACGGGCAAAGAGCCGCTGCACGATCTCGGTTCCCTGCTCGATGCCGCGCCCGGTAAGGACCAGCCCCAGCAGCATGCCCCTGCCACGGACCCCGGAGGCCAGGTCCGGGAACCTGCGGGCGATCTCACCCAGCCGGGAGACAAAGTAGCTGCTCCGTTCCCTGACCCCTTCCAGGAAACCATCGGCCAGCATCACCCGCAGTACGGCCACGGCCGCGGCCGCGGCCACCGGGTTGCCGCCAAAGGTGGAGGCATGGGTGCCCACGCCGAGGGAGGCGGCGATCTCCTCCCGGGTCAGCATGGCGCCGATGGGCAGGCCGTTGCCCAGGGCCTTGGCCACGGTCATGATGTCCGGGATCACCCCGAGCTGTTCATAGGCAAAAAGGGTACCGGTCCGCCCCATGCCGGTCTGCACCTCGTCGAAGATCAGGAGCAGGCCATGCCGGTCGCAGATCCCGCGGATGGCCTCCAGGTAGGAAGGCGCCAGCGGCCTGACACCGCTTTCCCCCTGCAGGGGCTCGCAGAGGATGGCGCAGGTCCGCTCGGAGACCAGTCGTTCCACTTCGTCCGGATCACCGAAGGGCGCATGGACAAAGCCCTCGGGCAGGGGCTCGAATCCCCGGTGAAACCTGGGCTGACCGGTGGCGGCCACCGTGGCAAGCGTCCGGCCGTGGAAGGAGCCGGCAAGGGAGATCACTTCAAAGCGCCCTTCGCCGCTGTGGATCCGGGCCAGCTTCAGGGCCGCCTCGTTGGCCTCGGCGCCGGAGTTGGCCATGAAGACCCGGTCGGCGAAGCTGTGGCCCACCAGCAGCTCGGCCAGCTCGATCTGGGGCCTGGTGTGGAACAGGTTGGAGACGTGCATCAGCTCCCCGGCCTGGCGGCAGACCGCCTCGGTCACCGCCGGATGACAGTGGCCCAGGGAACAGACGGCGATACCGGCAAGAAAATCGAGATACCTGTTCCCGTCGGCATCCGTGAGCCAGCACCCTTCACCCCTGACCATGGCCGCGGGAAAGCGGCTGTATGTACCGATGAACACCTGCTCCCCCCTTGCCGCCCATTCCGCGTTTCCGCCGCTCATTTCACGATCTCCGTGCCGATCCCCTCATGGGTGAATATCTCCAGCAGGATGGCATGCTCCTGCCGGCCGTCGATGATATGCGCCTTGCCCACCCCGCCGGCCAGGGCCGACTGGCAGCAGCGGACCTTGGGGATCATGCCGCCGGAGATGACGCCTTCTTCAATCAATGTCTCGATCTCCTGTTCGCGGATGGTGGAGAGCAGTTCTCCCGAGGCATTCCGTACTCCTTCAACGTCAGTGAGCAGGATCAGCTTGACCGCGTCCAGTTCAGCGGCAATGGCCCCGGCCACCAGGTCGGCATTGATGTTGTAGGCCTGGCCGTCCTCGCCCACCCCCACCGGTGCGATGACGGGAATGAAATCCTGCCGGTCCAGGGTATGGAGGATCTCCGGATCGACCCGGACCACCTCGCCCACCCGGCCGAGATCGATGAGCTCCGGCGGCCGGTCGCCCTCATCGGTCCTGCTGTGGATGGTCATCTTGCGGGCCTGGACCAGGTCGCCGTCCCGGCCCGACAATCCCACCGCCCTGCCGCCGCAGTGATTGATCAGCCCCACGATCTCCTTGTTGACCTTGCCCACCAGGACCATCTCCACCACGTCCATGGTCTCGCCGTCGGTCACCCGCATGCCCTGGACATAGCTGGGCGTGATCTGCATCTTCTCAAGGAAACGGTTGATCTGCGGTCCGCCGCCATGGACGATGACCGGGTTGAGGCCGATGTACTTCATCAGGATGACATCCAGGGCGAAGTTCTTCTTCAGGTCCTCGTCGACCATGGCATGACCGCCATACTTGATGACTACTGTTTTTTCATTGAATTCCCTGAGATACGGCAGAGATTCGATGAGAACCTTGGCCTTGGTGATACTTTCCCGCATCATGCTCTCCGTGAACGTTGCGCACCTGCCGGGCAACGAGGTACCGCGAAATCTGTAACAGGCCACTGCCAGCGCCAACGAGTTTGACCCTGTCTGCCGAGAAAAAACAGCAGCGCCTGAGCCTGGATGGTTGATATGATCCTCGCATCTTACCCTTGCCGGGCCCGCCTGTAAAGAATTCTCCCGTATCCCCGCCAGGCTGGCGCGGCGACAACTGCCCCGAAAGCCATGGGAGAGAAGCTTTCTTTGCCGGGACTCTTTACATTTTCCGGCTGACCAAGTATTATCCTGGCAACCCTTGCAAAAAACAAACCGGAACACGGGCCGCCTGTTTTTTTCATATTCCGGCAGGTTCGGGCCCATGCGGGCGGCAGGTGGCCGCTCTCTGGAGAGAGCCCCTGCAAATCACAGAAAGGAGTAACAGATGTGTTTTTCACTGCGGCCGGTCCGCCGGCTGCTGCTGATCCCGGCCATGACGGGAATGATCCTGGTCCTGGCGGCTCTGGCGGCTGCCACCGAATCGTCCGAGCCCATCCATATCGAGGCCGATCGGATGATCTCGCAGGAACAGGACAACTCGGTGGTCTTTCTCGGCAATGTCGATGCCCGCCAGGGCGACCTGGTCATCCGCTCCGACGAGATGACCGTCTACTACACCAACGACGACGGCAGGAAGAAGGGAGCGAGCCGGGTCAGGAAGCTGGTCTGCAGGAAAAACGTGGAGATCACCCAGGGGGACTGGCTGGGGACCGGGGAACGGATGGACTACTACGCCAAGGACCGCAAGGTGATCCTCAGCGGCGACGCCAAGGCCTGGCAGGGCCAGAACATGGTCTCCGGCAAGACTATCACCTACTATCTTGACGAGGGCCGGTCCATCGTCGAAAAAGACACGACCAGTTCCGGCCGGGTGAAGGCGGTCATCCATCCGGAAGCGGACGCCGGTAACTGATGGCCCCGGAATCACTGCTGGAGACCATGGGCCTGGTCAAGGAGTACCGGAACCGCCGGGTGGTGGACCGGGTCAGCCTCCAGGTGCGCAGCGCGTCGGTGGTCGGCCTGCTGGGGCCCAACGGCGCCGGCAAGACCACCACCTTCTACTCCATTGTCGGCTTTATCCGGCCCACCGAAGGGGCCATCCGCCTGGACGGACAGGATATCACCACCCTGCCCATCCACAAACGGGCCTGGCGCGGCATCACCTATCTTGCCCAGGAGCCGTCGGTCTTCAAGAAGCTGACCGTGGAGGAGAATGTGCGCATCGTCCTGGAACCCCTGGGACTGACCAGAAACGAGATCAGCAACCGTATCCGGGAGCTGATGGCCGAGCTCAAGATCGAGTACCTGGCCGCCAACAAGGGCCATGCCCTGTCCGGCGGTGAACGGCGCCGGGTGGAGATCATGCGGGCGCTGGCCACCAGGCCGCGGTTCATTCTCCTGGACGAGCCCTTTGCCGGCGTCGATCCGCTGTCAGTGGCCGACCTGCAGCAGATCATCCGCGACCTGAAGGAGAAGGGTATCGGCGTTCTGATCTCGGACCACAATGTCCGCGAGACCCTGCAGGTCTGCGATTTTGCCTACATCATGAACGACGGCCAGATCCTGACCAGCGGCGTGGCCGACGACATCATCGAGAGCGAGGTGGCCCGAAAGATGTACCTGGGCGATAATTTTCACATGTAACAATGGCCCGGACCGCGACAATCGCAGGATGAACAGCCAATTCAGCCCCAGCCCGACACATGCTTGAACTGTCACAACGCCTGAAACTGGCACAGAAACTGGTCATGACGCCACAGCTGCGCCAGGCCATCAAGCTGCTGCAACTGGGCCGTCTCGAACTGACCGATGCCCTGCAGGCCGAAATCGAGCAGAATCCCATGCTCGAGGAAGCACCGGAGCCCGTCGAACCACCGGCCAATCCGGAATCGCTTTCAGCCCCTGAAACGACCGACAGCACCGAGCTGCCCGTCACCGCGCCGGTGGCCGGGGACGATCCCGCCAAGGTGGCCGAGGTCAACTGGGAGGATTATGCCAACAATTTCGACTCCGACTTCTCCTTTGCCCGCGAGACCCCTCCCGCCGATGCACCGTCCCAGTTCGACTTCATCTCCAGCAAACCCGGACTTGCCGCGCACCTGCAGTGGCAGCTCACCCATCTCGATCTTACCGAGGAAGACACCAGGCTGACCCACTTCATCATCGGCAACCTCGACGGCCACGGCTTTCTCGAATGCGACATCGAGGATATCTGCGAGTATGGCAACTGCTCACGCGAGACGGCGGAAGCCGCCCTGCGCCTGGTCCAGAGCCTGGATCCGCCCGGGGTGGCGGCCCGCGATATCCGCGAATCCCTGCTGTTGCAGCTCGAGCACGAGGAGCTGGAGGAATCGCTTGCCTACCGCATTGTCGACGAGCACATGAATCTTCTGGAGACCCGCAACTATGCGCAGATCGCCAGAAAGACCAAGGCGCCCATGCGCAAGGTCAACGAGGCAGTGGAGATCATCTCCCGCCTCAAGCCCTTTCCCGGCAACGAGTTCAGCAACGAGCAGACCAACTACGTCTCCCCCGATGTCTACGTCTACAAGGTCGACGACGATTTCGTCATCCAGCTCAATGAAAACGGCCTGCCCCGACTGCAGATCTCTACGGAATACGAAAAGATTCTCAACGAGAAGAGAAACGGCCTCTCCAGCGAGTCGCGCTCCTACCTGCGCGAGAACAAGCGGAATGCCGAGTGGTTCATCAAGTCGATCCAGCAGCGGCAGCGGACCATCTACAAGGTCATGGAGAGCATCCTCAAATTCCAGCGCGACTTCTTCGAAAAAGGTCCCGGCTACCTCAGGCCGCTCATCCTGCGTGACGTGGCCGAGGACATCGGCATGCACGAATCCACGGTCAGCCGGGTGACCTCCAACAAGTATGTCCATACGCCGCAGGGCATCTATGAGCTCAAATACTTCTTCAGTACCGCGGTGGCGACCACGGACGGAGAGACCGTGGCCGCGGAGGCCATCAAGAACCGGATCCGCCAGCTCATCGCCGCCGAGGACCCGGCCAAGCCGCTCAGTGACAACAAGATCTCCGAACTGCTGGCCAGGGAGAAGATCAAGGTGGCGCGGCGGACTGTCGCCAAATACCGGGATCAACTGAAGATCCTGCCCATGAAACACCGGCGCAAGGCCCGGCGCAGCTAGGGGCCGTCATGCTGAATATCGATGAATCCTGTATCAGCCTGCAGCTTACGGCCACGGACAAGGAAGGAGTGCTGCGGGAACTGGCCGCCCTGGTCAGCCACCGGTGCGGCCGGGTGGAGCAGGGCCAGCTCGACAGAATCCTGCGGGAACGGGAACAGGTCGGTTCCACCGGCGTGGGCAACGGGGTTGCCATTCCGCACGGCAAGGTCCCGGGCCTGGAGGAGATGCTGCTGGGTTTCGGTCGCAGCAGAAAGGGGGTCTTCTTCGACGCGGTGGACAAGCGGCCGGTCCACCTCTTTGTCCTCATCCTCGCCCCGGTGAACCTGGCCGACGAGTACCTGCAGACCCTGGCCAGGGTCAGCCGGCTCCTCAAGGACAGCGCCACCAGGAACCGTCTCCTGCAGGCGACCGACAGCCGGCGCGTGCAGGAGATATTCAGAACAGCCACCGGCTGAGCCACCGCTCCCATGGGGGCGGCACCGGCTCTCTCCCCCCACCTGACACGGTCGCTGCCCGCGCGGCCTACGGCAGCCTGTGACGCGGCTGTGGCCTGCCCATGTGGTATCCCTGCAGGTAGTCGATGCCGATCTCCCTGGCCAGGCGGGCGGTCTTCTCGTCGAAGACATACTCGGCCACGGTGCGGATGCCGATCTTGCCGGCCACGGTGACGATGGTACGGGCAATGGTGGCCGAAACCTCGTCCTCGCAGATCATACGGATAATGGAGCCGTCGATCTTGAGATAATCGGCCTGCAGGGTCAGCAGCCGCTCGAAATTGGAATAGCCGGCCCCGAAATCATCGATGGCGATGCGGCAGCCAAACCGTTTGACCTCCCTGATGAACTCCTGGATACGATTGAAGTTCTCCATTCCCTCGGTCTCCAGGATCTCGAAAATCACCCGGCCGGCCATGGGCGTGTGCAGCAGTTTCTCGTGCATGTACTCCACCAGCCCCAGGTCCATGATATCCTCGCCGACCAGGTTGATGGAAAAGTCGCAGGACCTGTCGGCAAAGACCTCCACCGCATGGTCGATAACCGCGCGGGTGATGCGGGGGTAGATCCTGGCCTTGCGGGCAACGGGCAGGAAATCCATGGGCGGCACCACGGTACCGTCGGGCTCGATGAGCCTGACCAGACACTCGTACTTCGCTATCCTGCCACTGGCCGCCTCGATGATCGGCTGATAATAGGGAACGATGCGGTCCTCGTCCAGGGCGTCACGCAGCCGCCGCAGCCATTCGTGATTCTTCTCCAGCACCTTCCTGATATCCCCGCTCTCCACGATGACCTGAACGAGACGTCCCCGCCGCTTGGCCTGTTTCAGAGCCAGATCCGCCTCGATGAGCGGGTTTTCCTGCTGATAGGAGACCCCGCAGGTCACCTGGACGATGATCTCGTTGCCGTTGACCAGGAAGGGTTTTCTCGCCACCACTTCCAGGAGTTCATTGCTGAATTCCTCCAGCTCGCCGGCACTCCATGGCCCCTGATAGAGAATGGCCAGTTGATCGCCGTGGAGACGGTACAGGGTCATATGGTCGCTCCGGCACAGCCCCTCCACCAGCCGGGCCAGTTCACGAATCACCAGGTCGCCGGTGTCGATACCGTAGAAATCGTTGATCTCGCCGAAATTATGGATATCGACCATCAGCAGGGACGCCCGCTCCAGGCGGCCGAGATCCTGGAGAAGCTGGTAGCGGTTGGGCAGGCCGGTGAGGGTATCGGTGGTGAGCAGTTGCTGCAGCTGCTGCCGTTTTTCGATGAGCTCGGTGACATCGTAACGGGCCGCGATGTACTCGATAATGGTGCCCGAGTGGTCGAAAATGGGGCAGATAGTGGTGGCGTTCCAGCGGGTAGAGCCATCCTTGCAGCGGCTGGGAAAGACGCCCTTCCAGACCCTGCCGCCGGCAATGGTCCGCCACATGTCGGCAAACAGCTCCGGGCTGACATCGGGATGCCTGAGGATTGAGTGAGGCCGGCCGATCAGTTCCTTGCGGCTGTACCCGGTCATCCGGCAGAGACGATCGTTGACATAGGTGATGTTGCCGTCCAGATCGCTCTTGGAGACAATGGCGGACTCGTCGAGGACCTTCTTGTATTCGTCAAGGAGCTTGACCTTTTCCCTGAGTGAGGCGGTCCTGCTGTGCACCACCTGCTGCAGCTCCCGGGTGTAATTCTCCTCGTCCCTGCGGATGCGCCGCAGCAGGAACAGAGCGCCGCCGAGGAACAGGAGCCCCAGGAGCAGGGTCGAGCCTGCCGCCTTGAGGAAAAAGGCGGAAAAGCCCCTGCTGCTGAGCCTGTCGTGGGAGAGCCTGATGCTGAGGATCCCGTACAGGTCGCCCAGCCTGTAATCAAAGCCTTGGTCATAATCCCTGGCAATGATCTCGGGCGCCTCCTTCCTGCTGGCGTGGCAGGGGAGACAACTGGCAGTGATGCGCAGGGGCGAGGCATGAAAAAAGACCTCCCTGCCGTTCTCTTTCCCGATCTCGTTGAACTCGGCGGCCTGCGGGTGGTGGCGGAAATACTCGATGGCGCGCCGCTCCAGGGGATCGGCGGCATTGTCCGGATCGCGCGGCCGTTCGCTGACCATGCGAACCCTGATCTGCTCCCCTGTCATGCCGGCCAGATTCTTCGAGATATTCTTGACCGCCACCAGGGGCAGAAACTCCAGGGTCTGCTCGTCGGGGGTGATATTCTGGTGGATGAAGATATCGAGATAGGTCTTCTGGTAGGCGGTGATGAGCTGGCGGATCACCCGCGAGTCCTCGAGCTGGACCGAGTGCTCCAGGGCGCCGATATGCCGGTATTCCGCCAGGATCTTGACCACCAGAAGGAAGACAAGGGCAAAGGTGATGAGGGTCAGGATCCTGACCGGACTGCTGTGGACCATGTTCATGTAAAGATCATAGCATCTCACATGCTTTAATCAAGGACCAAACAGCCGGCAATGGAAAGTAATAGTTCACCGCTATCGGCAACCACCTGAAAAGGCCGACACTTTTGAAAAAACAGGGTCCCGCCTCCCCGCCGGAGAAGAGGCGGGCCGGCGGGACCGGAAAGGCTGGTCAGGTCGAAGAGGATCAGGTACGGATCATCTCCGCGATCTGGAAGGCCATCTCCAGGGACTGTTCCGCGTTGAGGCGCGGATCGCAGGTGGTCTGATAATTCCGGGAAAGCTGCTCGTCGGAGAGTTTCCTGGCCCCGCCGATGCACTCGGTGACATTGTCGCCGGTCAGCTCGAAGTGGACACCGCCGGGAACAGTCCCCTCGGACCAGTGGAGTTCGAAGAAACAGCGCAGCTCGGAGAGGATATTCTCGAAATCCCTGGTCTTGTGACCGCTTGCAGCGCTGAAGGTGTTGGCGTGCATGGGATCGCAGCTCCAGAGCACGTTGAGGCCGGCCCGCTTGACGGCCCGCAGCAGGGGCGGCAGATACTTTTCGATATCCCTGGCCCCGAAACGGGTGATCAGGGTGATGCGGCCCTCCTCGTTGGCGGGATTGAGTTTTTCGATGATGGCGAGGATCTCGTCGATGTCGTGCCTGGGGCCGACCTTCATCCCCAGGGGATTGAGCACGCCGCGGAGAAACTCGATATGGGCGCCGTCGATCTGGCGGGTCCGGTCACCGATCCAGAGCATGTGGGCCGAACAGTCGTACCAGCCGCCGTCCACGGAGTCCTCGCGGGTCAGGGCCTCCTCGTAGCCGAGGAACAGGGCCTCGTGCGAGGTGAAGAACTGAACCTGCTTCAGTTGCGGCGTATCAGTGGAAATACCGATGGTCTCCATGAAACGCAGCGCCTGGTTGATCTGCTTGGCAAGGCGCTCGTAGGAACGGCCCATGGGCGACTGGCGGACAAACTCCTGGTTCCAGGCCTGCACCCGGTGCAGGGAGCCGAAGCCGCCACGGGTAAAGGCGCGCAGGAGGTTGAGGGTGGCGGCCGCCATGTTGTATCCCTGCAGCATCCGGCCCGGATCCGGAATCCTGGCCTCGGCATCCGGCTCCACCGAGTTGGCCATGTCGCCACGGTAACTGGGGATCTCCTCGCCGTTGACGATCTCGGTATCACTGGACCTGGGCTTGGCATACTGGCCAGCGATGCGGCCCACCTTGACCACCGGCTTGCCGCCGGCATAGGTCAGGATCACCGCCATCTGCAGCAGCACCTTGAGGGTCTCGCGGATATTGGGTGCCGTGCAGCGGGAGAACTCCTCGGAGCAGTCGCCCCCCTGGAGCAGGAAGGCCTCGCCGCGCACAGCCTTTGCAAGCTGCGACTTCAGGTCCCGGATCTCGCCGGCAAACACCAGCGGCGGCAGTTTGGCAATGGTCTGCAGCACCTGGTTGTATTTCTCTTCATCCGGCCAGTTCGGCTGCTGCAGCGCCGGATACTTCTGCCAGCTCGATTTACTCCAGTTGTTCGGGTGTTCCATGATCACTTCTCGACAGACGCCCGGACGGACGTCTCGTTAAAATAAGGGGAAAGGTCCGGCAGCACGCCATCTGCGCACGCTACCAGGGGCCAGGGGTCAGGTGCCAGGTGCCAGGTGCCGGGTGCCGGGGCCCAGGAGACAGAAAGTTGACTGCCCGCGGCAGCGGGATGGTGGTATCCTCCTGATTTTCAGTAAGAGTTCACCGTTACCAGCAACCACCTGGAAATAACAAATACCAATACCTTTGGTAGAAGTTCAGGGCCTCTTGTGCCTCAAGAGGCATGGTACCCCCTCACGGGATAACCAACCACCGGTTTTTCGACCACAATGCTGTAAGCACTTACGAGGCATGACGGTTTATCCGGCAGGAGTCGTCCCGGCAGCAGATCTCGAGGTCAAAGGCGTTGAGAATGCGCAGGGCCCTCTCCCGCTCCCCCGGGTCGGTCAAGGGTTCAAAGGCGTACTCTGCCCGCAACTCGCCGGCGCGGACACGATCGGGAATTCCATCCATGCCTGTGGCCAGCACCCTGCCGCTGTCGGTCTCCAGCAGCTCCGCGTCCCGGCCGTTGGTGACCACGGCCAGGGGGATGCGGTAGTCAGGATCCAGGATACGGGCAGCGGCCATGGCCGGCTTTTCGCGGGTCACCAGGGAACCCGGACCGTAGCGCAGGATGAACAGCCGCCTGCCTTCAACCCGCACCGTCAGGTCGATGACCGACCTGACAAAGATATGGTTGAAGGTGGTCTCGATGCACAGGCGCGGCTCAAGCTCGTCCCGGGCATAGCCCTTCTCCTCCACCATCATCCGGGCCAGCCGCTGCCGGACCCGTTCATCATCGGTGTCGGGCAGCTCCTCGCCGGTCAGGTAGTCCCGGAGTACCCCGTAGACGATATGGTGTCCCGAGGTATCAGCCATGATCCCCGCACCGTTGCCAGGGGTCAGGGCCGGGGGTGACCGCCATTGCCGGGACCGTTGCCGGTCCCGGACGACTCCACCTGGCCGGGAAGTTACAGCTCCAGCCAGGACTCGGAAAAAACGGTCTGACCGGACAGGGCCTTATAGGTCTTGTAATGCTCAAGAGCGGTTCCCTCCAGGGTTGACGGATCGGGATCGTTGCCGTCCATCATGCCGTGGACCAGATCGACCAGATCCTGCCGTTCACCGCGGCAGATGGCCATCAGCTCGGCATCGTACGAATTGACAATGGCGGTGGTGATGCCATACTTCATCAGCATGATCAGGTAGGTCCGGTCCAGGTACTTGCGCAGATGGTCGGCAACACCATTGGAGACATTGGACAGACCGACGGTGGAGCCGGAACCCGGAGCGATATCGGGCAGCATCATCATGAACTCGAGACCGGCGTTGATCTGCTCGGCTCCCAGAGTGATGGGGGTGCCGATGGGATCAAAGAGGATCTTTTCGTTGGGAATGCCTGCCTCGTTCAGGGCCATCATCAGGTCAACGGCCATGGCGGCACGTTCGGCGGAGTCCCGGGGCATGCCGTCGGGTCCCCACAGCAGGGCGATGACATCGCATCCGGTCTCAGCGGCCACGGGAATCAACGCCTCCATGCGCTCGGGCTGGGCCGAGATGGAGTTCATGATCGTCTGGTTCTTGTTCTTGACCACCTTGAAACCGGCGGCCATGGCATCGGTATTGGTGGTATCGAGGCAGAGGGGGGTGTCGACGGCGGCCTGAACAGTCTCGACGACCCATGGCATGAGCTCGGTACCGTCCTTCCGGGCCGGCCCGATATTGAGATCAAGATATGCTGCCCCGGCGGCGGTCTCTTCCCTGGCCATTTCCTGGATCGGCCCCGGATTGCGCTCCCGCATTGCCGCGCCGCTCCTGTTGCCCATGATATTGATGCTCTCGGCGATCGCCTTAACCGTCATTGCCATCTGTTTTCTCCTTTGTTGAAACGTTATTGTCGAAAATCAGAAACCAGAAACCTCAAGGACAGAAACCGGGAGCTCTCGTGCCGCCCTCGGCGGCCTGAAAGAGAGCGGGCAGGTTGCCGGTGACAGGGAGACCTGCCCGATGCACCCCGTCGTGCCTCAGCTCAATCTCGCTGCACTGCTCTGCGGTTGACGATTACGGCTTCCGCCTGATTTTCATGGGGTGTTGCCCGCCTGCGCGGGCATGGTCGCTCTTTTGAAAATCGCTGCCCGCAGTGCCCGGGGACAGCATGATCTTCATGGTTGGAGTGGTCGGGATCCCCTCTCGGATCCTGACCATCTTGGTTTCCTGAAACTACGTAATTTATCGTGTTTTAGGACAGATGTCAATCCACAAATTAGCAGGTGCGGCCGGACCGTGCCCGCTAGCGGCCGCAGTGCACCCTATGGTTCCGGGACAGCAAGGCGTTACGCAGAGCGGACAGCGGGTCCGCGCCCCCGTCCAGGCCCTCCACATGGGCGACCAGGGACAGGGTCGTGGCGCTGACACTCCAGGCGTCGGCGGCAAGATAACCACCCGTGCCGGCGCTGCGGATGACAACCAGCAGATCGGGGACGTGATCACCGGTGACATCCGCCTGCTGCAGCCGTTCGATGGCCCCGTCCCTGGGCCTGACCAGGCCGCAGACAAAGTCGTCAAAAGGATATGCCGGCATGGCCCCGGAATAGAGTCGCAGGGTATAGCTCCCCGTGGAACGGGGCTCAAACTCTCCCTCGGCCACGGCCAGGAAGGAACCGCTGGCAAGGCGGACCTTCTGCACAAAGCGGTCTCCACCTGCCGCCACTGCGGCAGGAACGTACAGGATCGCCGCCAGGAACCAGGCGGGACCGGACTTCAACCATCTCATGGAGTTCGCTCCAGTTGTCGTTTCCAGGTAAGCGCTCACAGGAACCGCATCTATGCACGGTCGTGCCTGCCCGCATAGGTAGGCTATAGCGGCCAGGCACGACCGCACAAATCTGCGGTCCCTGAGAGCGCTTACACCATTATGGTCGGACAAACCGATGATTAGCCATCCCGTGAGGGGTTACGTTTCCAGAGCCAGGTCCGAAGACGACAGAGCCCCCATGCCAGGACCAGGGACAGGCCGCTGACCAGGGCCTCTGAAACGCCGCGGGCCCGCCGGCGCATGGCCGGCACCATGGCGATCTCACCGGTATAGTCGTGGACCAGGACCCGGATCCGCTCGCCGACCCGGAGCCGGCCCTGGCCAGGCGCCTGGTCCTGCCCGTGGCTGAAGCGAAGGCCGGGGGCCGGCCTGGTGAGCAACTGGCCCCGGTAATCAAAGGTCAGGACCGGCACCTCCATGGCCGGGCCCTGCCCGTCCCGGCCCGATCCCTCCGGCTGCAGGGCGGTGACCGTGGCCATGACCGCGGTATACTCCGGCCCGATATCGTCGGCGGTGAAAAACGAGTTGACCGCCGCCCGCAGGAACAGGGCCGCATTGAGCAGGCAGAGGATGACGAGCACCAGGAGCAGGGTCGATTTCCTGGGCCCGGTTCCGGCCGCAGGCCCGTTCATACTTTATGATCCGTGGCGGAACAATCCATGGCAACGATCCGGTCAGGAGGCAGCCGCCAGTTTCTCGCGCACCGACGGGAAGAGACTCATATCCGTGTGGGGCAGGAAGAGGGAGGCCATGTAATAGCTCATGAACTCCGGATTGTCCGACAGTTCCATATTGGTCATCAGCTGCCGGACCGTCACCCGCTCGCGGAAGCGGCCCACATCGGTGATGCTGATCTGGCAGCCGAGCATGGAGGCGTTGCCCAGGTAATAGAACCGGTCCCGGTCCACGTCGGGCAGCAGGCCGATGCAGATGGCCCGCTCGAGATCGATGTAGGCGCCGAAGTTTCCGGCCAGGATCACCCGGTCGAGATCGGCAAAGGTGAGCCCCACCGACTGGAGCAGGGTCTGGTAGCCGGCGTACATGGCCCCCTTGGCCCGCATCAGGTTGTCCAGGTCCACCT
>Ga0256833_1000360_pt1 | contig 35911 bp, 37 predicted proteins | sample 356284metaG_FD_190535 | JGI IMG/M metagenome (GOLD analysis project Ga0256833, IMG submission 190535) | Hydrothermal vent microbial communities from Mid Atlantic Ridge, Atlantic Ocean - 356-284 | ecosystem: Environmental > Aquatic > Marine > Hydrothermal vents | place: Atlantic Ocean: Mid... | reverse complement strand
CTCACGCTCTTCCAAGACGTCCTGGAATCGAGTATAAAGAAAGAGGTTTCACTTTAATTCGACGGGCGGAAGGAGAACGGGGATCAACGGGAAGGAGATACGGAGGTGGGTTTTCGCGTGGCTGCCCCTCATCGGGTATGCCGCCCTCATGTTCTATCTCTCTTCCCAGTCCTCGGCCCCGAAGTTCCTGCCCAGTTTTTATATGTCGGACAAGCTGCTCCACGGGATAGAATACGCCGTCTTCGGCGCCCTGGTCTTCCACGCCCTGCAGGATTCGCCCCAGCCCATCGAGCGGGGCGGGAAGGTCATCATCCTCTCCATCCTCATCGTGATTCTCTACGGCATCAGCGATGAATTCCACCAGTCCTACGTCCCCAACCGGGACGCCTCCGTTTACGATCTCATCGCCGACGTGGTGGGGGGCGGCATTGGAATCTACGCCATGGTTTTACTGAAACGGCGATGGAGCAGAAGGAACCAAATCGCGGGCGTTTCCCGCGCGAGGGAGGAATCCCCATGATCGATCTGCACACCCATTCCCTGCTCAGCGACGGCGTCCTGGTGCCGTCCGAGCTGGTCAGGCGCGCCGCGGCGAAGGGCTACCGGGCCATGGCCATTACGGACCACGTGGACGCCTCCAACTACAAGGCGGTGGTTTCCCAGATCCTCGCCTTCGTCTCGGAATCGCGCGGGGCCCTGGAGATTCCCGTCCTGCCGGGCGTGGAGTTGACCCACGTGCCCCCGGCGATGATCGCCTCCCTCATCGAGAGGATTCGGGAAATGGGGGTCCTGTGGGTCGTGGTGCACGGGGAGACCCTCGCCGAGCCGGTGAGGGAAGGGACGAACCGCGCCGCCATCCTGGGGGGCGCCGACCTGCTGGCCCACCCGGGCCTCATCACGGAGGACGAGGTGAAGCTGGCGGCGGAGAAGGGGGTCTTTCTCGAGATTTCCGCCCGGAAGGGGCACAGCCTCGCCAACGGACACGTGGCCGCCCTGGCAAAACGTTACGGCGCGAAGCTCTTGATCAACACTGACGCCCACGCCCCCTCCGACCTTGTCACCGTCGATTTCGCCCGGCGGATTGCCCTGGGCTGCGGCCTGACCGACGCGGATTTCAACGAGATATCTAAAGCCGCCCTCGCCTGCGTGAAGGAAAGGGGATAGGATGGGACGTATCATCGCCATCGACGGGCCCTCCGGGGCGGGCAAGAGCACCATCAGCAAACTGCTGGCCGAGAAACTGGGTTTCATGTATATCGACACGGGCGCCATGTACCGGACCGCCGCCCTGTTGGCCCTGGAGGCCGGGATACCCCTGACGGACGGACGGCGGGTGGCGGAACTCTGCGGAGACCTGGAATTCTCTTTCCGCGTGGAGGGGGATCGGGTCCGCGTTGTCTGCAACGGACGGGACGTGACGGCGGCCATCCGGACGCACGAGATGGGGATGCACGCCTCGGACGTCTCCAAGAACCCCGAGGTTCGCGAGGCGCTGGTGGAGCTCCAGCGGGCCCTGGGGAGGAGGCACGACGCCATCCTGGAGGGGCGGGACATCGGCACCGTCGTCTTTCCCGACGCGGACGTGAAGTTTTTCCTGGATGCCTCCCTGGACGAGCGGGCGCGGCGCCGCCACAAGGAACTGGCGGAAAAGGGAGAGGCCGTTACCTTCGAGGAGGTCCGGGAGACCATGCGGAAGCGGGACATGAACGACAGCCGGCGCGCCATCGCCCCCCTGAGGCCCGCGGAGGACGCCATCCACATCGACACGACAGGCAAGGACATCCCGGCCGTCATCGACGAATTGGTTCAACATATTCGGGAGCGGATTTCGTGATATGGATGTAACTATTGCCAGGCACGCCGGGTTCTGTTTCGGCGTTCAACGTGCCATCGACATGGCCTTCAAGGCCCTGGACGAGACGAAGGGGCCCATCTTCAGCCTGGGGCCCATTATCCACAATCCCCAGGTGGTGGGGAAGATGCAGGAAATGGGGCTCAAGGTCGTCTCGGATATCCGGGAAATCGGGGTAGGGACCGTCATTTTCCGGTCCCACGGGGTCAACGCGGAGGAGCGGGACGAGGCCGCCAAACGAAATCTGACCGTCGTGGACGCCACGTGCCCCTTCGTGGAGAAGGCCCACGAATACGCCCGCAAACTCGACACGGAAGGCTACCAGATCATCGTCGTCGGGGACCCCAACCACCCGGAGGTCTTGAGCATTCTCAGCTACACCCGGGGCAGGGGCGTCGCCGTCCCGTCCCTCGAGATCCTGGAGGGCGTCACCCTTTCCCAGCGGGTCGGCGTGGTGTCTCAGACGACCCAGAGCTTCGAGACCTTCCAGTCGGTCATCACGGAGATCATCCGTCGGTCGCGACAGGTGCTCATCTTCAACACCATCTGCGACGCCACCAAGATCCGCCAGGAGGAGAGCATCCGCCTGGCCGGGGAGTCGGACTGCATGGTCGTCATCGGGGGGCGCAACAGTGCCAACACGCGCCGTCTCACGGAGCTGTGTTCACAGGTTCAGCCCCGGACCTACCACATCGAGACCGTTGACGAGCTGAAGGAGAAATCGTTTGAGGGGGTAGAAAAAGTGGGCGTCACGGCGGGGGCCTCTACCCCTCAGTGGCTCATCGAACCCGTCGTGGGATATCTCAAAAACCTGTGAAATCGCGTTTCTGGGTGATAGATTTCCTTAAATATCTTAAAAAATCTCTCATTGTCATCCACCGCCTCGGCGCACTTGAAAAGTGTTCTTTTTTCGTATATAAAAATTGCTTGTGCCACATCTTTCAAGGAAAAGGGGTGTTTTTTTCCGAAAAGTGTGGTATGAGACACAGGCCGAAAGGCCCAAAATATTGGTAGGGGGTAACTTTTTATGTTCAACACTTTTACGGAAGAAGCAAAGGGGGATGAAATCTTAGAAAAGGAGGGAGAAGGGGAGCAGGAAGCGTCAGACGAACCTCTCGATTCTGAAGAATCGGAATCATTTGAAAAAAAAGAAGAAATGTCCTTCCAGGCGCTCTACGAAGAGAGCCTGAAGCAGATAGAAGAGGGAGCGATCGTCTCTGGAACAGTCATCAGTATCCACCCGGACGCCGTCCTGGTGGACGTGGGTTACAAGTCCGAAGGCGAAATTCCTATTACACAATTCAGGGACAGCAAGGGTGAATTGACCGTCAAGGAAGGGGACAAGGTGGAGGTCCTGGTCCTGTCCCGGGAGGACGACGAAGGCATCATCCACCTCTCCAAGGAAAGGGCGGACAAGATCAAGGCCTGGCGAGAAATCACCAAGGCGTGCAACGAAGGCGCGGTCATCGAGGGAACCATCGTGGCGCGCGTTAAGGGTGGCATGTCCGTCGATATTGGCGGCGTCATCGCCTTTCTGCCCGGGTCCCAGATCGACATCCGGCCCATCCGGAACATGGACGAACTGGTTGGGCAGCATTTTAAGTTCAAGGTGCTGAAACTCAACGAAAAACGGAATAATATAGTTATTTCCAGGCGTGCCCTCCTGGAGGAGGAACGCGAGAAGAAGCGGAAGGAACTCCTTGAGAGGATCGAAGAAGGCGTTGTCCTCGACGGAACCGTCAAGAACATCACAGAGTACGGCGCTTTCATCGACCTGGACGGCCTGGACGGTCTCCTTCACATCACCGACATGTCGTGGGGACGCATCAACCATCCCTCGGAGATCCTGAGTATCGGGGACCAAGTCAAGGTCAAGGTTATCAAGTTCGACCCGGAACGACAGCGCGTCTCCCTTGGCTTGAAGCAACTGACCCCGGATCCGTGGGAGAACATCGAGGAGAAGTATCCCATCGGGATGCGCGCGAAGGGCAAGGTGGTGAGCATCACCGACTACGGCGCCTTCATTGAACTGGAGGAAGGGGTCGAGGGAATGGTGCACGTCACGGAGATGGCCTGGGGCAAGAAACTCCGGCATCCCTCCAAGATCGTCGACCTGGGCGAGATGGTGGAGGTGGAGGTCATCGGTGTCGATCCTGGGAAAAAACGCATCTCCCTGAGCATGAAGCAGCTGGAGAAGGATCCCTGGCAGGTGGTGGAGGAGAAATACCCTGTCGGCACAAAGATCGTGGGACGCATCAAGACCGTGACCAACTTCGGCGTCTTTGTCGGCCTGGGCGAGGGTGTGGACGGCCTGGTTCATGTCTCCGACATGTCCTGGACCAAGAAGATCCGCAACCCGGCGGACATCTATAAGAAGGGCCAGGAAATCGAGGCCGTTGTCCTGAAGATCGACCGGGAAAACGAGCGGTTCTCCCTGGGCATCAAACAGCTCATGCCGAACCCGTGGGATACCATCGACGAGCTGTTTCCCCTGGGAAAGGTGGTGGACGGCGTTGTTACCAACCTGACCGACTTCGGGGCCTTCGTGGACATCGGCAACGACCTGGAGGGACTCATTCACATCTCTGAGTTGAGCGACACCAAGGTGGACAAGGTCTCCGACGTGGTCTCCGTGGGTGACCACGTGGAGGCGGTGGTCATCAACCTCAACAAGTCGGAGCGGAAGATCGGCCTGAGCCTCAAGAGAAAGAAGTCCATGGACACACCGAGGGAATACAGCCATCACGCCGAGAAGAAGGAAGAGGTCAGTTCTAACTTCGGGGCGCTTCTGAAGGAGAAGCTGGACGAAAAAGAGGCCGCCATTGCGGAAGCCGCCTCGGCGGAATAACGTGTAAATACTCCCGTGAAAAAGGGAAAGGAGAAGGGGGCGACCGTTTCTTCTTTCCCTTTCCTGTCTTCACCTCCCCGCCCCCATGCCGGCGTCAATCTTCTAATCTGTTTGTCCTTCGCCGCCTTCGTCCTTTCAACACCCGCCCGCCACTGGATCGCCGCCGCCACCCTTTGGGTGGGGACGCTATTATACAATACCATCGGATGCCGCAGCCCACGCAAAAACCTGATCAGGATGACCGGGGTCCTGCCTTTTCTCTGCCTCGCTTTCCTCTTTCACGCCTTTTTTACGCCCGGAACCATTCTTCGGCATATCGGTCCCTTCTACGTCACGCGAGAAGGGCTCGCCGAAGGGGCCTGGATCACCCAGAAGCTGGCGTTCTTCTTCTTCCTCTCGTTTCTTACCACCTCGAGCGTGTCTGCCCTCTTCCTCTTCCAGTTGATGGAAAGGGCCGGGCGTTACCTCCCCTTGAAAAGGTTGGATCCCCGCCTTTCAATCCTCGCCCTCTTCCTTGTCCTCCGCTGGCTCTCCACCCTGCCCCTCTCGTGGAAGGACCAGATCGCCCGGGCCACAGCCGGGGAGACGGGCAGCATGAAAAGGACCGCGAAGGGGTTGCGGTGTCTCACGGGAATCTTCCGAAACGAAATCGACCGTCTGGAGACATGGATCCTGGTTTTCGTCACGCGAGGCTACGCGGAGGGCGTCCTTCTTCTCGCCGAAGCTCCCCTCCCTCCTCTCCAATCCCGCCATCTTTTTTCCCTCGCGGTCCTCGGATTAGCCTGGATGGCCTGGATTGTCTTTATCCTTTAGCCCGCCCGTCTCCCTTGAAACCCTTTTCCGTTTCAAGTAAAGTAGGCATACTTTCACACGGAGGAAAAGAGGTATGAATCCGCAAATATTCAGGGAATATGACATCCGCGGCCGGGTCGACGAAGACCTGACCCCCGAAGTGGTGGAAAGCCTCGGCCGGGGCTACGCCGCCATGATGATAAAGGAAAAGGGCATTTCATCCCCCACGATCGCCCTCGGGCGGGACTGCCGGCTCAGTTCTGACCGCCTAAGGGACAACCTGGTAAAAGGACTGACGGCGTCGGGATGTCATGTCATCGACATCGGGGTTTGTCCCACGCCGATGCTCTACTTCGCCCTGTTCAACCTGGAGGTGGATGGCGGCCTCATGATAACAGGCAGCCACAACCCCCCGGAATTCAACGGCTTCAAGGTATGTGTGGGAAAGGAAACCATCTACGGGCCCCTCATCCAGCACCTCCGGGAGATCATCGAGGAAGGCAACTTCGTGGAAGGCCGGGGAGACGTGGAGGTTTCTCCCATCACGGAGAGATACGCGGCCTACCTGAAGGAGAACATCGAGCTGGCGCGGTCCGTCAAGGTCATCGTGGACGCGGGCAACGGAACCGGCGGCATCATCGCGGCGCCCGTCATGGAGGCGCTGGGGTGCGAGGTTACCTGCCTTTTCTGCGACATGGACGGCCACTTCCCCAACCATCACCCGGACCCCACCATCCCGGAGAACATGCGGTTTCTCATCGGAAAGGTTGCGAACACCGGCGCGGAGCTAGGGATTGGCTACGACGGCGACGCGGACCGCATCGGCGTGGTGGACGACAAGGGCAACATCATCTGGGGCGACCAGTTGATGATCCTCTTCTCCCGCGCCATCCTTGCCGAGCACCCGGGTGCCACTATCGTCTCCGAGGTGAAATGCTCCATGAACCTCTATGAGGACATCGAGAGACACGGGGGCAAGGGCATCATGTGGAAAGCGGGGCATTCCCTCATCAAGAAAAAGATGCGGGAGGAAAAGGCCCTCCTGGGCGGGGAGATGAGCGGTCACATCTTCTTCGCCGACCGCTATTTCGGCTATGACGACGCCATCTACGCGTCGCTGCGTCTCCTGGAGATGGTCTCCAGGGACACCCGCACCGTCTCCGAGATGCTGGCGGACGTTCCCAGGACCTACTCCACCCCGGAGCTCCGGGTGGACTGCCCAGACGAAAAGAAATTCGACGTGGTCAACGCCGTCAAGGAATACTTCGTCAAAAACGGCTACAACCTCGTGGACGTGGATGGCGTGCGGGTTATCTTCGACGATGGGTGGGGACTGGTTCGTCCCTCCAACACGCAGCCCGTCATCGTCCTGAGGTTCGAGGCCACGACCGAGGCCCGTCTCAACGAAATCCGCGGTCTCATCGAAGGAAAACTGAAAGAATATCTTTAAAAGGAGAACCTATGAAACGGGCCCTCATCACCGGTGTCACGGGGCAGGACGGGTCGTATCTCGCCGAGTTCCTGCTGGAAAAGGGATACGAGGTTTACGGTATCGTCCGGCGTGCCAGCACGGAAAAGTTCGAGCGCATCGCCCACCTCATGGACACCATTGAGATCATCCAGGGCGACCTTCTCGACCAGAATTCCCTCTTTCACGCCCTCGACGCTATCCGCCCCCACGAGGTCTATAACCTGGCCGCCCAGTCCTTCGTCCCCACTTCCTGGAACCAGCCCCTACTCACGGGGGAGATCACGGCCCTGGGCGTCACGCGGATGCTGGAGGCCATCAAGATGGTGGACACCTCCATCCGCTTCTACCAGGCCTCGAGCAGCGAGATGTTTGGCAAGGTGCGCGAGGTTCCCCAGAACGAGAAGACCCCCTTCTACCCGCGGAGCCCCTACGGCGTCGCAAAGGTTTACGGCCACTGGATCACCGTGAACTACCGGGAGAGCTATGACCTTTTTGCTTGTTCCGGCATCCTCTTCAACCACGAGTCCCCCCGTCGGGGCATGGAATTCGTTACCCGGAAGATCACCTACGCCGCGGCCCGGATCAAGTTGGGTTTGGCCGACGAGCTCCGCCTGGGAAACCTGAAGTCGAAACGCGACTGGGGATACGCGGGAGATTACGTCCGCGCCATGTGGCTCATGCTCCAGCAGCCCGAACCGGACGATTACGTTATCGCCACCGGTGAGACCCACGCAGTGGAGGAGGTGGTGGAGATCGCCTTCACCCACCTGGGACTGGACTGGCACGACTACGTGAAGACCGATCCGAAGTTCTTCCGGCCCGCCGAGGTGGACCTCCTCGTGGGGGATTGCGCCAAGGCGAAGAACGTCCTGGGCTGGAAACCTCGGGTGAGTTTTCAGGAGCTCATCACCATGATGGTGGATCACGACCTTGAGGACTTGCAGGCCCGAAACGGCGAATGAAATGGTTTTTCCCGCTTCTTCTCCCATTCTCATCACGGGCGCGGAGGGGTTCGTGGGTGCCTACCTCATCCGGGAACTACTTCCCCTCGGGGTCCCCGTCTATGGCACCTATTTCATCGAGGAATCCCGCCACTTAAACGTCCTTTCAGAAGACCGTTGGGTCTCCTGCGACCTGAACGACCGGGAGGCGGTTTTTTCCCTCATCCGAGATTTGCGGCCCGCCTTCGTCTATCACCTGGCGGGTATCTCCTTCGTTCCCGCGGCGGAATCGAACCGTCCCCGCGCCCTCGCCACGAACGTGGGCGGAACCCTGAACCTCCTGGAGGCCCTGGCGGAACTGGGGACATCTCCCCATCTCATCCTCATCAGCAGCGGGGAAGTCTACGGGAAGGTTCCGGAGGAGAAGGGGCCCTTGCGGGAAGACCTTCCCCTCCAGCCGGCGAATTTCTACGCCGCCACCAAGGCCGCTTCCGAGAAGATCGCCTGGCCCTTCCATGAGCGGGGCGAGATCGCGCTTACCATTTTCCGGCCCTTCAACCACATTGGCCCGGGGCAGTCCCCCACCTTCGTCACCTCCGACTTCGCCCGGCAGGTGGCCCGCATCGCCCTCGGTCAGGCCGATTCCGTCGTCCACGTGGGGGACATCGATGTCTACCGGGACTTCACGGACGTGCGGGACATCGTCCGGGGATACCGACTTGGCTACGAAAAATTCTCGCCCGGAGGCGTCTTCAATCTCGCCAGCGGCCGGGTCGTTGCCATCCGGGAGATTCTCGAGACCCTCATCGCGTTTTCCGGCAAGGATATTTCGGTGGCGCGCGACCCCGAGCGCTATCGGAAGGCGGAGGTCCGCAAGCTCCGGGTCGATATCAGCCGCTTCCAGGCGGCCACGGGGTGGGCGCCCCGGATCCCCATCGCGCGAACCCTCCGGGACGTCTACGAGGACTGGCTCCGGAGGCTCTCGGGGGATGGGGCATGATCTCTTACCTTTCCGCCGTCCTCCTGGGGCTTCTCCAGGGCGTGACTGAGTTTCTCCCCGTGAGCAGCTCGGGGCACCTTGTCCTCGTCCAGCATCTCCTCCACTTCAAAGGCCAGTCCCTCTTGTTCGACGTGTGGCTCCACTTCGGGACCTTGCTGGCCATCCTGGCCATCCTCTACCGCCCCGTGCTGAGACTCGTAAACGGGGTCTGGCAATGGCTCACGCGGGCGCCCCTGCATCCCTTCCGGTTCATGAACCGGCCTGAGGGACGCGACACCTATCTCCTCTTTCTCGTGGTAATCGCCACGATTCCCACGGCGCTCATCGGGTTCGGCTTCAAGGATACCTTCGAAAGGCTTTTCGAGGGCAACTTTATCCTCCTGGGGACGGCCTTCATCACCACCGCCGTTCTCCTCTTTCTCACGCGATTCAAGCGTCCGGGGCCGTCCGAGAGGGACATTGCCGTCACGCCCCTCCAGGCCCTTTCCATCGGAACGATCCAGGGCCTGGCCATCATCCCCGGTATCTCCCGTTCCGGGTCCACCATCGCCTTGGCCCTCCTGCTCGGCGTCAGCCGGAGGAAGGCAGGGGAGTTTTCCTTTCTCATCGTCATTCCCGCCATCGCCGGGGCCATGCTGCTGGAGACCCTCCACGGGTCGGCCGCCCTTTCCGGGGGTGGTTTCTTAGGGCCCGCCTTCGTGGGAATGATGGTCGCTTTCATCTCCGGACTCTTCGCCCTAAAGGTCCTGCTACGCCTGGTTAACCTGGGGAAGATCCACCGATTTTCCTATTACTGTCTTTTCGTGGGAGCATTGAGCCTATGGATAGGAAGATAAAGCAGCGTCTCAAGTCCGTCATCATGGCGGGAGGTTCCGGCACCCGTTTCTGGCCGAAGAGCCGCCGGCTCTTCCCGAAACAGTTCCTGAAAATCCTGAGCGACAAGAGCATGCTGCAGATGACCATCGAGCGTCTCCTGCCCCTAACCCCCATGGACGATATCTACATCGTGGGCAACAGGAACCACAAGGCCCTCTTTACCCAGCAGGTGCCCGCGTGCCACGACCACCGGCTCGTCCTGGAGCCCATGGGGAAAAACACGGCCGCCTGCATCGCCACCATCGCCTTCCTCATCGCCCGGGACGACCCCGAAAATGTCCTGTTCATCCTTCCCGCGGACCACTGGATCACGAACCCCGGAAAGTTTCGGGAGACCCTGCGGCTCGCCGCCGCCGCCGCCTTCGAGGAAGACGCCATCGTCACACTGGGAATCCCGCCCACCTTTCCCGCCACCGGCTACGGTTACATCAAGGTGCCCGCCGAGAGCGTGAAAGGTGATAACGGTGACGATCCTCCCGTCCACAGGGTGGAGGCATTCGTGGAAAAACCGGACCTGGAGCGGGCCAAGGCCTACCTAGCCTCCGGGAACTTCTTCTGGAACAGCGGGATCTTCGTGACCAAGGCCTCGGTGATCCTCGAAGAAATCGAACGATTCCTCCCTGAGCTGCACGATCCACTGAAGACGCTCGCGAACATCGGTTTGGAAGACATAGACGGTTTTCTGGAAAAGATTTATCCCACCCTTCCGTCCATCTCCGTCGACTACGGGGTTATGGAGAAGACCGACCGGGCCATGATGATCGAGGCCGACTTCGGCTGGAGCGACGTGGGAAGCTGGGACGCCCTCTACGACCTGAGCCCCAAGGACGCCGACGCGAACGTTGCGGAGGGGCTGGTGCTCCTGGAAAACTGCCGGGGCTGCCTCGTGAGCAGTCATGGCCGCCTGGTGGCGGGCGTGGGTCTCGAGGATATGGTGGTGATCGACAGCGCCGATGCCACCCTCATCCTGCCGCGGGGCAGATCTCAGGATGTGCGCCGAATCGTGGCCCGGCTCGAAGAAAAAGGGATGAAAGATCTCCTGTAAACCGCAATCCCCAACGTAAGGAGGTGACCCATGAAGACGTTAAGGATATTGGGGTTCACCCTGTTCGCGCTCGCCCTCTTGGCCGTCCCGCCGTATGCCAAGTCCCTCAAGGGCGTGACCCTTCCAGACACCGTCATCATCGAGGGAAGGCACTGCGCCCTCGTGGGGATGGGGGTTCGGAAAAAATTCTTTTTCAAGATCTACGTTGGCGGCCTATACATGGAACACCCCGCCCACAAGCCGAAACGGGTCATCGGGGACCTGGGCATCAAGCGGGTGGTCATGCACTTCCTTTACAAGGAGGTCTCGGCCAAAAAGATGCGAGAGGCGTGGACGGACGATTTCAAGGCCAACCTGGATGAACGGTTCAATACCTTGAAACCGAAGATCGACACCTTCAACGGTTTTTTCACGAAGCCGATTCGGCGGGGTGACGAGGTCTGGGTAACCTATTTGCCCGGGAAGGGCACGCAGGTCATCATCGGGGGAAAGGAGGCGGGAATCATCCCGGGGATAGATTTCATGAAGGCCGTTTTTTCCGTCTGGTTCGGGGAGATGCCCGCCGACAGCCACCTCAAGTGGGGTATGCTGGGAGAGGATTAGAATATTGGCACCGGACAAGAGGGACTTTGCCACCCGGGTCAAGGGGGCCGTGAGGGAGAACTTCAACCAGAGCGCCGCCACCTACCGCGCCTTCGAGCGTCGTCACCGCCTCTTCAATACCCTGACCGACGCACTTGCCCGCTGGATGGACATTACCCCGGGAAGCCTAGTCCTGGACGTGGGCTGCGGCAACGGGGTCTCCTGCGAGACCTTGCGGGAGCGCTTCGACGCCACCGTCCACGGCATCGACCTGTCGGAGGCCATGATCGCGGATGCGAAAAGCCACATCAAAGACGGGCGCATCCACCTCCTCGTGGGTGACGGCGAATGTCTTACCGCCTTTATCGACATCCGCGGCTTCGACGCCGTCATGTACAACACCGCCATCTTCGTCTTTCCCGACCCGGTGGCGAGCTTCCGTGAGGCGAAGTGCCTCCTGAAACGACACGGCGTCATCGGGTTTTCCTTCTATCCAAGGGTTTACGCTCCGGAGGCTCCCGACCTCATCGGGTGGGCCTACGCGCGTCTCGACCTTCCCGTCCCGAAATTTCGCACCATCACCTCCTGGGAGAAGACCTGCCAATCCCTTCGGGAGGTCTTTGGGAACCTCGCGACCACGACCTTCGAGATGCCGGGAAGCGTCGCCCTCCTCACCGATTTCTTCTCCATCCCCGCCCAGTCCGCCTCCCTCTTTCCCAAGCTGCCCTATACCGATCGCGCGAAGCGGGTCCAGGCCCTGTTCGCAACGCTCGCGCCGTGGGAGGGCCTGATGACCATCGGCTGGGACATGGCCAAGGCCCAGAACGAGGAATAATTACCGGCTGGGCTGATTTTTTCAGGCTAATCCGATTAAAAAACCTTGACGGAGGCCACCTTGAAGGTGGCAAACAACCGTTTCCCGGGACGGATGTCCATTTTTCCGACCGTTTTCGCGGTTACCGTCGCCGTCAGGGAAAGGCCGTCCACGTCGAGAAGGACGTCCGTGAGGGGGGGGCAAGGACGAATCTCTTTCACCACCCCCGGCAGGGCATTCCGGGCGCTGCTAACGATGGGATTCCCGGACAGGACGATATCCTCCGAGGGAATGGCCACCACGCCGCTTCCCGAACGGCCCGATGGCAGTTCAAACCGCACCCCGTCCTTTACGAAGAAACAGGTTCCTTCCGCCGCCTCGATGGTGCCCCGGAAGATGTTTTTTATCCCGATGAAGGCCGCCACGAGCGGGGTCTTGGGGGAGCGGCTCAACGCCTCCGGCGTCCCTTTCTGGATGATTTCCCCCTGGTGGATGACGGCCATCCGGGTTCCCAGGGAGATTCCTTCCTCGAAATCGTGGGTCACGTGGAGCACGGGGATTCCAAACTCCCGGTGGATCCCCCGCAATTCCTCAATCAACTCCCGCCGCGTCATCTGGTCCAGGGCGCTCAACGGCTCGTCGAGCAGGAGGAGATCGGGCTTGACGGTGAGAACGCGCGCCAGGGCGACCCGCTGTTTCTCCCCCCCGCTCAGCCCCTTCAGCCCCCGTTTCAGCAGGTGGGGGATCCCTATCCGCGCGGCCATCTCCTCGACCCTTTTTATCGTCTCCCCCTTGGAAACGCGCCGGACACGGAGGGGAAACGCGATATTCTCAAAGACCGTCATGTTGGGAAAGAGGGCGAAGTCCTGGACCATCATCCCGAATCTCCTCGCCTCCGGCGCCACCCGGGTGATCTCCCTCCCATCCTTCAAAACCCGGCCGGAATCGGGGCGGATCAGCCCCGCGATAAGGGAGAGAAGCACGCTTTTGCCCGACCCGGTGGGCCCCAGGAGGACCCAGTAATCCCCTTCTTTCAGCGCCAGAAAGGTGGGACGCAGATAAAAGGCCCCGAGTCTGCAGGAGATCTCTTCCAGAACAATCACTTGTTTCTCTCCTTCCGGGAGGCGAGAAAGCGGAAGACGGAAAAGAGCGCCAGGCATATCAGAACCAGCAAGGCGGCCACGGGATAGGCGAATTTGAGGCCGTAGGCCTCGAAACGCTCGAAGATGAGGACGGGAGTCACCATGGGATGATAGGTGAGGATGATAACGGCCCCGAACTCGCTGATCCCCCGGGCCCACATGAGAAGGGCCCCGGAAAGAATCCCACGGAGGGCTACGGGAAGGCTGATGCGGCGGAAAACCTGGAACGGCGAGGCCCCCAGGGTTCGCGCCACCTCCTCGATCCGCGGCGGCACGCCGGCGAAGGCGTCCCGCGCCGCGTTGATGAGGAAAGGGGCGCTGACGAAGGTCATGGCGACGACGATGCCCGCCTCCGTCCCCACGAAGGAAATCCCAAAGATTGAAAAAGCCTTTCCCGCGAGAAACCGCCGCCCGAAGACCATCAACAGGGCGATACCCGCCGCCGTGTGCGGAACCACGACGGGCAGGTCCACCGCCGCCTGGACGATACTCTTCAAAGGGAACCGTTTCTTCGCCAAAAGATAGCCCAACGGGACCCCCGTGACGATCCCTATGACCGTGGCCCAGAGGGCGGCGCGTAGTGTCAGCGAAATAGATGCCAGGACCTCCGTGTCTGCGAAGACCTTCTGCGCAACGGTGAAGTCGAGGGAAAAGACCATCTTGACGAGGGGCACCACAAGGAACAAGGCCAAGAGAACTACGAACGCCTTTTCAAAGAAGGTCTTCATCGCGTAACACCATAACGGAAACCCCTGTCGCGTGCAAGTCCCGGGCGGATCGACAGTCCCCTCGTCCCGGCCCTTTCATTCCCTCCCATGCAAAAAGATCGAAGATGTGGTATAAAATATAGGTAGAAGGTGGAAGGTGGAAGGTGGGTCGGGGAGGTAGGAGGTTGAAGGCCTCGCAATTTACGGTCCACGGAATAAACGAAAGACAAGAGTCGAATAAATCTATGGTCGCTAAAAAGAAGAAAAAGGCAAAGATGCCCCCGAAGCCAGAGAAAAGGAAGAAGCCTTCGGAAGACACAAGGCTGGGCAAGGACTTCCTGCCGGCGCTGAAGCCCGCGGGGGGGCGGGCCCCCGTCGTTTACGATCCCCTGAAGCGCTACCTGCGGGAAATCAGCCAGTACCCTCTCCTGACCCCGGAGGAGGAAAAGGAGCTGGCCTGGCGATACTACGAGGAGAAGGACCCGGACGCCGCCTTGAAACTGGTCGTCTCCAACCTCCGTCTCGTGGTGAAGATTGCCCTGGAATACCACAAGATGCTCTACTTCAACCTCCTGGACCTTATCCAGGAGGGAAACGTGGGCCTCATGCAGGCGGTCAAGAAGTTCGATCCCAAGCGGGGAATTCGCCTCATGTCCTACGCCCAGTTCTGGATCCGCGCCTACATCCTGAAATATATCATCAACAACTACAAGCTCGTAAAGGTGGGAACCACCCAGAACCAACGCAAGCTCTTCTTCAACCTGAAAAAGACGAAGGAGTCCCTGGAAAAACTGGGATTCGACCCCCAGCCGAAGCTCCTGGCCGACACCTTGAATGTCAAGGAAAGCGAAATCATCGAGATGGATCGGCGCCTGTCGTCCAGCGAGATCTCCCTGGATACGCCCATCGACGAGGAACAGAAGACCCTCTATAGCGTCTTTCCCTCTCAGGACGAGAGCGTGGAGACTTCCCTCGCGCGGGAAGAGTTGAAGTCGTTCATGAAGCAGAAGGCGCAGGCCTTCGAAAAGACCCTCTCGGAGAAGGAAAAGATGATCTGGAACGACCGCATCATGGCGGAAACCCCCGCTTCCCTCCAGTCCATCGGCGACCGCCTCGGGGTCACGAAGGAACGCATCCGCCAGATAGAGAAGAAGATCTACCAGAAGTTCCGCGCCTTCATCCAGGACGATATCCCGTCCCTCGACACGGTTATCTGACTAGCCTTACCGCCACCTGGGCGGAATAATCTCGATACTGCCGTCGTCCGCCACGAACAGGTTTATCAGGAAACTGATAATGGAGATGAAGACGGCTCCCACAAGGGCGGACCAGAAATCCGCCACCGAAAACCCGCGCACCACCTTCGAGGCGATCATGATCATGGCACCGTTGATGACGAAGGTAAAAAGCCCCATGGTCAGGATGTTCAGCGGCAACGTGAGAATCAGGACCACGGGCCGGACGAAGGCGTTCAGGACCCCCACCACCATGGCGGCGAAGAAGAGGGAGAGGACCCCGTGGATCTCGATCCCCTTCACGATCCAGGCGCTCACGGCCAGGGCGAAGGCGGTGACCAGCCACCGGTAGAGGAATCCCTTGAATTTCGGCCCCTTGGGCTGAAGGTAAAATTTGTCGAAATCGTCCATCGCTTGGCTCCTAACTGTAAGGGATATGGGGTCTTAGGCGATTCAGGATCTGCGCCTTCGGCAGGGCTCCCACGATCTGGTCCACCACCCTCCCGTTCTTGAAGACGAGTAGGGTGGGAATGCTCATGATCCGGTACTTGGAGGCGACCATGGGGTTCTCATCCACGTTGAGCTTTCCCACCTTCAGGGCCCCCGCCATCTCCCGGGCGATTTCGTCCACGATGGGGGAGACCATCCGGCACGGGCCGCACCAGGGCGCCCAGCAGTCGAGCAGCACGGGCAGCGGACTCTGCCTCACCTCCATTTCGAAGTTGGCGTCGGTCACCGTGACCGGCACCCCACCGGCGAAATCGTTCAGTTCAAGGGGGGCCTTGCACCGCCCGCACCGCGCCTTCAGGTTCATTTTGTCCGACGGGATCCGGTTCATGGTCCCGCAGTTCTTGCATTTCACGAGAATCACGTTCGCGCCGCTCATGACGTTTTTTTCTCCTCCTTGCGGTTCTTTTCCGAAGCCGTCTCCTTTCCTAACATCTTTCTGAACTCGTCCCCTTCCAGGACCTCCTTTTCCATCAGGGTCTCGGATACCTTTTTCAGGTCGTCCATCTGTTTCGTCAGGATATCCTTGACCCTGTCGTAGCTCGTCCGGATGATCTTCTCGACCTCTTCATCGATAAGATACGCCGTTTTTTCACTGTATTCCTTCGCGCCGCCCTGCCCGGGAACGGGATAATTTCTCTCGAGAAAGATGGGTTGGGTCGATTTCTCGAAGGTGACGAGACCCAGTTTCTCGCTCATCCCGTAACTCATCACCATCCGGCGGGCGATATCGGTGGCGCGCTCCAGGTCATTCTGGGCCCCGGTGGAGATTTCCTTGAAGGTGATCTCTTCTGCGCCACGGCCTCCTAAAAGCACGGCGATCTTGTCCAGAAGTTCCTCTTTCGTCATGAGGTAACGATCCTCCGTGGGGAGCTGGAGGGTGTATCCCAGCGCACCGATCCCCCGGGGGATGATGGAGATCCGGTGAACGGGGTCGGCGTTGGGAACGCTCTCCGCCACGAGGGCGTGCCCCGTTTCGTGGACGGCCACGATCTCCTTCTCCTTCTTGTTCATAACCCGTTTCTTCTTCTCCAGGCCCGCCACGATCCTGTCAATGGCCTCTTCCATCTCCTCCATGGTCACCTTTTCTTTCCCCTTGCGGACGGCAAGGAGGGCGGCCTCGTTGATGAGGTTCGCCAGGTCGGCGCCCACGAATCCGGGGGTCCGCTTCGCGATGACCTTCAGGTCCACGTCATCCGCCATCTTGACCTTCCGGGCGTGGACCCTCAGGATGGCCTCCCGGCCCAGAATGTCGGGACGATCCACCAGGATCTGCCGGTCGAAACGTCCGGCGCGCAACAGGGCGGGATCCAGGATCTCGGGCCGGTTGGTGGCGGCCAGGATGATGACCCCTTTCCGGCTGTCGAACCCGTCCATCTCGGCCAGGAGCTGGTTGAGGGTCTGCTCCCGTTCGTCGTTTCCTGCCAGCCCCCCGATCCCCCGGGCCTTGCCGAGGGCGTCGATCTCGTCGATGAAGATGATGCACGGGGCGCGTTTTTCCGCCTCGCCGAAAAGATCCCGAACCCTGGCGGCCCCCACGCCCACGAACATCTCCACGAAATCGGACCCGCTGATGCTCAAAAACGGGACGTGGGCCTCGCCCGCGACCGCCTTGGCCAACAGGGTCTTCCCCGTCCCCGGGGGTCCGACCAGAAGGATCCCCTTGGGCAGTCTTCCCCCGATGTTCTGGTAGCGTTCCGGATATTTCAAAAACTCGATAATCTCTTTCAACTCCTCCTTGGCCTCGTCCTGCCCGGCCACGTCCCCGAACGTGACTCCCGTTTCCTTCTCCTCGTAGATCTTGGCCTTGCTCTTGCCGATGGACAGCAGGCCGGGGCCTCCCTGCCCCATCTTTCTGAAGATGACGGACCAGATGGCGAACAGGAAAATCAGAGGCAGAACCCAGGAGAAAAAGAACTCCGAGACCCACTTGTTTTCCAGCTTTGCGGCGAACCGCACGTTGTGGGACAGGAGGAAGGAGACCAGATGGGGATCCTGCACCCGCACGGAGGTGAGTATCTGGTGCTTTTTCATCTTCCACTTTGGAATCTTCCCCTTCATCTCCAGGGTTTTGACATAAGCCTCCGTGGGCGTGGCAGCGATCAGCTTGTCAGAAATCAAGACCTCCTTGATCTTTCCGGCCTTGACCAGCTGGATGAAATCGCTGTAGGGAATTGTTTCCACGTTCGGCCCGTAGAGCACCCCCTGGATGAAGAACATCACCAGGAAGGCGAAAATGATATACCAGAGCGAAAAATGGGTTCTCTTATCCATTTATGATGTCCTCCTTCTATGTCGACCTACGCCAGGTAGTCAATCTCGATAAAGACGACGAGGGTATGACGCCGTCCGTCTCGTCCCGTAAAGGGCATCCGCATGATCGTGCCATCTTCCACTCGTGGGGGGATTGTTATACTCACGGGCAGGGTATCCACCACCCGACCCGTCCCCCCGCAGGCGGGGCAAGGGAAGGGGCCCACGGCGCCGCGGCCGCCGCAGAAAGAGCAAGGCCCATCGATGGGCACCTCAAGGGCCATCTCGCCGCCGCGATAGGCCTCTTCGGCCGTGAGGATGATCCCTACCCGATGCTCGGCCTCCCGGGTGCCCGCGGCACGTCCTTGAGAAAACGGGTCCAGTGCGTCCATCCAGGCAAGCAAGTCATCCAAAGGGGTTGTCTGCCGGAAGACCCGGTTTCCCGCCGGTCTTCTATTGACGCGCCGCCGTTTCAGGTCATACGCCTTCCGCTTTTCTTTGTCCCCGAGTGTCTCATAGGCTTCCTGGATCTCGCAAAAGCGTTTCTTGTCGAAACGCCCGGGGCTTACGTCGGGATGCAGCCGTTTAACCGCATCCCGATAGGCCTTCTTGATGGTTTCCGCCGAATCCGTTTTTTTTACGCCAAGGATCTCGTAGTAATCTTTGGCCATGGTTCACGGATCTTACTTCTCCTCGTCCTTTTCGGGCTTGACGACGATATAGAGGGCCCCGTCGCCGCGGCGGATCAGGAAGAGGTAACCGCCCTCCGATTTCTTCGAAAGGGCCGCTTCGAACGCCTCGAGGCTGGTCACCTTTTTCCGGTTGACCTCCACAATGACATCGTTTTTCCGCAGGCCCGCGTCGTATGCGGGGCTGTCCTGCTCCACGCTCACCACAAGGATGCCTTTCTTGACCTTGAGTCCCAGGCGTTTCGCCAGTTCCGGCGTCAGCTCCTGGACTTCGAAGCCCATCTCCTCCGGCGCCTTGGAGGTCTCCGTTTCCGCCTCCGCGATCTTTTCGCTTCGCTTGCCCACCTTCACGGTCTTGACAAGGGTCTTGCCGTCGCGCACGACCTCCACGTCCACCTTCTTGCCCACCTGCGTCTGGCTGACGACGAGGGCGAGTTCATGGCTTGAATGAACGGCCTTGCCGTCAAACTTCACGATGACGTCTCCCTGCTCGATACCGGCCTTGTCCGCCGGGCTGTCGTCGAAGACCTTGGAGACCAAAACACCTTTCTGGCCCTCTTTCAGCCCGAACTTCTTCGCCAGTTCCGGCGTGATATCCTGGATGTAGACGCCGAGCCATCCCCGGATCACGTGGCCTGTTTTCTTCAACTGAGGCACAATCTTCTTGGCCATGTTGATGGGAATGGCGAACCCGATGCCCTGTCCCGTGGCGATGATGGCGGTGTTGATCCCGATGACCGTTCCGTCCAGGGCGATAAGGGGGCCGCCACTGTTACCGGGGTTGATAGAGGCATCGGTCTGCAGGAAATCGTCATAGGGGCCGGATCCGATGACGCGCCCCTTAGCGCTGATGATGCCCGCCGTCACCGTGTGGGAAAGGCCGAAGGGGTTGCCGATGGCCACCACCCAGTCGCCCACGCGGATCTTGTCGGAGTCTCCCAGCGTTACCGCCTTAAGGGGTTTGTCAGCCTTTATCTTTATCAGAGCTACGTCCGTCTTGGGGTCTGTTCCGACGATCTTGGCCTTGTATTCCTTTCCGTCCTCCAGCTTGACGACGATCTTGTCCGCCTTGGCCACCACGTGGTTGTTGGTCAGGATATAGCCATCGGGATCTATGATAAAGCCGGATCCGAGGCTCCGCTGCTTGAACTCCCGTGGCATCTTATTTCCGAAAAATTTCTTGAAGAAATCATCCCCGAAAAAATATTTGAAGGGGTCGTTCTCCCCCATGAAGGGATGGTGAAATCCCCGCGTCTTGAAGATCTTCGTGGTGCTGATATTGACCACGGAGGGATTAATTTTCTTCGCGAGATCGGCGAAACTCGCCGGAATCATCTTCACCGGCGCTGTCTTGGCCGTCTCCCCCTTCTCGCTCTTCCCGAAACCGAACAGGGCGTGCGCCGGCATCGCCCATACCAGGACGAGAGTAATCGCAAGCCCCGCCACCATAAACCGTAAACTTTTCTTCATTGAACAGCCGCCTCCTTTCGTTTTCTGATTGTTAATTTAACCACACCTGTCCCGAAGTCAATCTTACATCATACCCGTCAAATAGCAAGAAACCTTGTGAATCGGGGCCGGAAAAAGGCTTCAGGGTTGTTTCCTCCCACCTCTTTCAGGTTTTTCTTGACAAGCTCCGCCCCGACCTCTATCTTCGCCCCATGGAAACCGGTGGAAACCCGCGAATCGCGAGGCTTGAGGCCTTCATGGAAAGAATCGGGGTGGACGCCCTTCTCGTCGCCCACTCCCCCAATATGCGCTATTTCACAGGCTTCACGGGGGGAGAGGGGATCCTCCTCGTCCTTCCTCCGGAACAAATCCTGTTCGTGGACGCCCGCTACACCCTCAGGGCCCGGGCCGAATGCTCCGGTGTCACCGTGCGGGAGGCGGTCCGGCCCGTGGAGGCGGCCGCCGAGGTTCTGAAGGGGAAGGGCATCCTCAGGGTGGGGCTGGAAACGGCACACCTGACGGTGGATCGTTTCCGGCAGGTCCGCCGGCTCCTTGGGAACCTCCGCGTGAAAAGCCTGAAGGACCGTCTCGACACGTTGCGGATGGTCAAGGACGCGGGAGAAATCGACAAGATCCAGCGTGCCATCGACATCCATACCGGAGCCCTGTATGAGACGCTCGCGTGGCTTACTCCCGACATGACGGAACGGGACTGGGCCGTCGAGTTCGAATACCGGGCCAGGCGGCACGGGGCCGCGGCCCTCGCCTTTGAGACCATCGTGGCCTCGGGACCCCGATCCGCCATCCCCCACGCCACGGCCGATCCGGTGGTCCTGGCGGACGACGGCCCCATCGTGTTCGACCACGGCGTGGTTTACGAAGGTTACTGCTCCGACGAAACGGCCACCTTCTTTCCCCGCCCCCCGTCCGGAGAATTCCGAGAGATCTACCGAATCGTCCAGGAGGCCCACGACCGCGCCATCGCGGCGGTCCGTCCCGGTCTCCCGGCCGCCGCCATCGACGCCGCTGCCCGAGACTTCATCCGGGAAGCCGGGTACGGGGAGGCCTTCACCCATGGCACGGGCCACGGGGTGGGCTTGGAGATTCACGAGCGCCCCACCATCGGGCCACGGGATACCACGCGCCTCGAACCCGGGATGGTCTTTACCGTGGAGCCCGGCATCTACCTTAACGGGCGGGGGGGCGTGCGCATCGAGGACATGGTATGCGTCACGGACGAGGGGTGCCGCGTGTTGACAAAGTGCCCCAAGTCCCTTACAGTAATTTTCGAAAATTCATAGGGAGGAAAGCGAGGAGACTTTATGGCTGTATCCACATCCGACTTCAGAAAAGGCCTGAAAATCGAGTTGAACGGCGAACCCTTCCTCATGGTCGATTTTCAGCATGTCAAGCCGGGAAAGGGCGGCGCCTTCGTGAGGACCCGCCTCAAAAGCCTCATGACGGGCAACGTCATCGACAAGACCTTCCGCTCGGGTGAGAAGGTGGAAACCCCCGACCTGGAGGAACGGGCCATGCAGTATCTCTACCCGGACGGGGAATCCCACATCTTTATGGACAACGAAACCTACGAACAGCTTGCAATCCGCGGGGAGGTCATGGGGGAGGCCATCAACTACCTGAAGGAAAACACTAACGTGAACATCCTGTTTCACAACCAGAAGCCCATCGGTGTCGAACTCCCCAACTTCGTGGAACTTGAGGTCGTGAAGACCGATCCAGGAATCAAGGGCGACACGGCCAGCGGGGGCAGCAAGCCCGCCACCCTGGAAACGGGTGCCGTCGTCCAGGTTCCCCTCTTCATCAAGGAGGGCGACATCCTGAAGATCGACACGCGAGACGGCAGTTATATCGAGCGCGTTTCGGGAAAATAGTCCCCGCCTCTTCGGAAACAACGGTTTTTTTCCCCTAATCACTGAAGGAGGATATCATGAAAGACGACCTCACCACCCTCCGGTCGGCCAAGGAAACCTGGGAATCCGAGACGGTCGCGAAAACGCTTAAGAAATTCCCCGAGCGAAAGGCGGAATTTAGCACCACGTCGGGAATCACCATGGCACGCCTCTACACCCCGCTGGACGTGGCGTCCCAGGACTACCTGGGGGATCTGGGCTTCCCCGGGCAGTATCCCTACACCCGGGGTGTCCAGCCCACCATGTACCGGGGGCGTTTCTGGACCATGCGTCAATACGCCGGGTTCGCCACGGCGGAGGAGACCAACAGGCGCTACAAGTTCCTCCTGGATAAGGGACAGACGGGGCTTTCCGTGGCCTTCGACCTGCCCACCCAGATCGGCTACGATTCCGATCATCCTCTGAGCTCCGGGGAGGTCGGCAAGGTGGGTGTCGCCATCGACTCTCTTGCCGACATGGAGATCCTCTTCGACGGCATCCCCCTGGACAAGGTAAGCACCTCCATGACCATCAACGCCACAGCCGCCATGCTCCTGGCCATGTATATCGCCGTCGCCGAGAAGCAGGGGGTGGACAGCAAGATCCTGCGGGGGACGATCCAGAACGATATTCTCAAGGAATACGCCGCGCGCGGCACGTACATCTTCCCGCCGAAGGAATCGATGCGCATCATCACGGACATCTTCGCCTACTGCAAGGACCACCTCCCCAAGTGGAACACCATCAGCATCAGCGGTTACCACATCCGGGAGGCAGGCTCCACTGCCGTCCAGGAAGTGGCCTTCACCCTGGCCGACGGCATCGCCTACGTCCAGGCCGCTATCGACGCGGGACTCGACGTGGATGCCTTCGCGTCCCGCCTCTCCTTTTTCTTCAACGCCCACAGCAATTTCCTCGAGGAGATCGCCAAGTTCCGGGCGGCCCGCCGCATGTGGGCCAGGATCATGAAGGAACGCTTCAAGGCCAAGGACTCCCGTTCCATGCGGCTCCGCTTCCACACCCAGACGGCGGGGTCCACCCTCACCGCCCAGCAGCCGGAGAACAACATCATGCGGGTGACTCTCCAGGCCCTCTCGGCCGTCCTGGGCGGGACTCAGTCCCTGCATACCAACTCCTGGGACGAGGCCTACGCACTCCCCTCGGAGAAGTCGGTCACCATCGCCCTTCGAACCCAGCAGGTTATCGCTTACGAGACGGGCGTGGCCGATTCCATCGATCCCCTCGGAGGATCCTACCTCATCGAGAAGCTCACTGAGGAGATCGAGGAGAAGGCGAATGAATACATCGCGAGGATCGACGAGATGGGCGGTGCCGTGAAGGCCATCGAGGCAGGTTACATCCAGAGGGAGATCGCCGACAGCGCCTACCAGTTCCAGATGGAGGTGGAAAAACAGGAACGTATCATCGTGGGGGTCAACCAGTTCCGTCAGGAGGAGCCGCCTCTGGAGGATGTCTTGAGGATTACCGGAGACGTGGAACGCTACCAGATCGAAAAACTGAAGAAGGTGAAGGCGGGCCGCGACGCGACACGGGTCGCGCAGACCCTCGATCGCCTGAAAGAGGCGGCCAAGGGCACAGACAACCTCGTGCCCGTCATCCTGGACGCCGTCAAGGCCTATGCCACCCTCGGGGAGATCTCCGGCGCCCTGCGCGAGGTCTTCGGGGAATATCGGGAAAGCTGATAACAGGAGGCAATCCATGGAAAGGGAAAGAAGGATACGCGTGCTCGTGGCCAAACCGGGGCTGGACGGCCACGACCGGGGGGCGAAGGTGGTCGCCCGGGCCCTGAAAGACGCGGGCATGGAGGTCATCTACACGGGGATCCGCCAGACCCCGGAGCAGATCGCCAAGACCGCCATCCAGGAAGACGTGGATGTGGTCGGGCTGAGCTGCCTCTCCGGCGCCCACAATCACCTCTTCCCCAAGGTGGTCGAACTCCTTAAGGCGCAAGGGGCGGAGGACATCCTGGTCTTCGGTGGCGGCATCATCCCCCACGAAGATATCCCCGCCTTGAAGGAAAAGGGTGTCGTCGAGGTATTCCAGCCCGGAACCGATACTCACGAGATCATCGAAACCATTACCCGTGAGGTGCGCGAGAGGAAGGGCGCGTAGGAGGCCGTCATGATAAAGAAGGTTGATCACATCGCCGTGGCCGTCAGGGACGTGGAGAAGGCCGCGGAGTTTTACGAAAAGGTCCTGGGCCTGACGCTTGGAGGCATAGAGGAAGTGGAAGGGATGGACGTAAAGGTGGGATTTCTCCCCGTGGGCGACACCCGTATCGAGCTGGTCCAGCCCCTGGATCCGAACTCCGGCCTGGCCAAGTTTATCGAGAAGCGGGGAGAGGGAATCCATCACATCTGCTACGAGGTGGACGACGTGAAGGAGGCCCTCCAGACCTGCAAGGCGCGCGGCGCGCGGCTGATCGACGAAACACCGAGGCCCGGGGCCCACAAGACTTTGGTGGGATTCATTCATCCGAAGAGCACGGGCGGTGTGCTCACGGAGCTGACGGAACACCCGGATGGCTCGTAAAATCGCCCCGTTCCCCCTTTCCAACCCCGTTTGGTCACCCTGTCACAGTTGACACGGACAGGATAGGTTGCTATGAAGTTGAGAACATCGGGAGGGGGAATCTTCATGCGAATCAAAAGACGTTTAAGCGGATATCTTCTTATCTTTTTGAGTTTTCTTTTGCTTCTGCCCGTTGCGTGTTCTACCGCCAAATACGCGGGTGAGGTCCTCACGGAAGAGGCGAAGTCGCTGATGTTCTGGAAGAAGCAGAAGCCCTATTTGGACAGCGATTTTCTCATCGACCAGGATGTTCGGGAGATTGGAGGCCATGAATACGTCCGCATCAAGAACCCGGACTACGGCCAGCGTCTCGACGCCCCCCAGTTCATCTGGGTGGAAAAGGACAAATACCTGAAGACCTATTACGGCGTCAAGGCCACCTCCAAGGGTGGCCAGAAGATGCCGGAGAAGGAAAAGGTTGGGTCACTTCCCCCCCCACCCCCCCAGTATATTGTGAAGAACTATCCCCAGCCAGGTCCGGCCGCCTCCGCGAAGCCCACGCCCGCCGCGGAACCCAACAAGAACCCCGTCCCCCAGCGTAAACTTAAACGCAAGATCCTCCTGCTGGCCTTCGTCAACAACACGGGAGAAGCCGTCGACTTCGTGGTGGACGCCGTCTACCTCGCTATCAAGGAACGGCTCCTGAAATCCGACGAGGTCGTCCTCATCGAGCGTGATGCCATGGACAGCTATCTGAAACACCAGGGGCTTTCCCTGTCCTCCTTGAACGACAAGACGGTCCTCATTCATGCGGGAGAGGCCCTGGGGATCCAGGGGTTTTTCTTCGGGAGCATCGACCGGCTTCTGGTCAGTCACAGTCTGTCGGAAAAGACGGGAAAGCAGCAATCGTGGGCGACCATTGAGCTCCACATCAACCTCATCGACGCCCGAACTGCCTCCCTGGTTGCCTCTTCCAAGGGGACCAATAACCTCTACAAGGCGGAGGCGGAAGGCGATGACAGCCGCATTGAGGCGGTCAAGTCCGCGGTGAACCAGGCCTTGAAACAAGCCCTCCCGCCTGTCTTGAAAAAGGTCCAGAAACTCCCTTGGGAGACGCGAATCATAAAGATAGACGGGGAAAAGATTTTTATCGACGCGGGCCGGGAAACGGGGCTGATGGTGGGAGACGTCTTGAGTGTCTATCAGAAGGGGGTTGATATCATGATTCCCTCAACGAAGATCATCGTGGGGCGGCAGAAGGGTCCCTTTCTCGGCAAGATCCAGATCGTCGATTTCTTCGGGATCGACGCGAGTATCGCCGTCGCCAAGCAAGGAGAAAAATTCCAAAGGGGCGACGTCGTTATGTGGGGAAACTAAAAAGGAGGAGGTAAAAGGATGAAAAAGGCATGGATCCTCGGTTTGGTGGCAGTGTTCCTGCTCGCGGGCGTTTTCGCTGCCCAGGCAAAGATGATTCACATCGGGGAAACCCAGATCGTTTCCCACCCTGCCCTGAACAACGACTCGAAGGGCTTCAAGAAGGCGCTGGAAGAGGAGGGCTTCGTCGAGGGAAAAAACGTCGTCTTCGACCGGCGGAACGCCCAGGGCGAGATGTCCAACTGCTACCCCATCGCCCAGAAGTTCATGGACGATAAGGTGGATCTCATCCACGCCATTTCCACGCCTTCCGCCCAGGCGTGCGTCAAGGTCTGCAAAGGGATTCCCATCGTTTTTTCTTCCGTCACGGACCCGGTCAAAACGGGGATCGTCCCGAAACTGGGAAAGACGGGCACGAACGTTACGGGCGTCAGCGACCGTTGGCCTATCACCTTGCAATGCAAGATGTACCAGAGGTTTGTCCCCAACGCGAAACGCTGGGGCACTATCTATAACCCCGGGGATATCAACGTCACTTTCCACATCAAGGAGATGAAGAAGGCCGTCCAAGCCATGGGCGGGAAGCTCGTCGAGGCCCATGTCTCCTCCAGCGCCGAGGTCATGCAGGCCGCCCAGTCTCTTGTGGGCAGGGTCGACGCCATTCACATCACCTCCGACAATACCTGTGTCACCGCCCTCGAGGCTGTCGTAAAGGTCTGCAACCAGAACCACATCCCCCTCTTCGTGGGTGACCGGGACAGCGTGCCGAGGGGCGCCATCGCGGCGTATGGCCTCGACTATTTTCTCGTCGGCTACGAGGCGGGCAAGAAGGCGGCCCAGATCCTGAAGGGTAAGAAACCTGGCGAGATCCCCGCGGGACGGGCCACCAAGTTCACCCTCTGGATTAACCTGAAGGCGGCCAAGATCCAGGGCGTCACCGTCCCCAAGGACCTGCTTAAAAAGGCCAACAAGATCTGGGACGTCAACGGCAAGGTTGTCAAGGGCTCATAGGACCGTCGTCAACCGACAAAGGGGGGATTTTCGTCCCCCCTTTTTTTCAACGGGACACCAGCATGGCATCTATTCTCCGCATCTTGCCCATCTCTTTCGAACAAGGGCTCGTCTATTCCCTCGTGGCCATCGGAATCGTCATCAGTTTCCGTATTCTCGCCTTCCCGGACCTCACGGTGGATGGGAGTTTCCCGCTGGGGGCGGCCGTCGCCGCCAAGGTCATCATCAGCGGTTACGCGCCCATCTGGGGGATCGTTCTTGCCGTCGCGGCGGGGTTCTGCGCGGGCTACGCCACGGGGTTCCTCAATACGCGGCTGAAGATTAACAGTCTCCTTGCCGGCATTCTCATTATGACCATCCTCTACTCGGTGAACCTGCGGATCATGGGCCGCTCCAACATCCAGCTCTTGACCTACCACACCCTCTTCACCCCCATGGAAAGCCTCAAGATCAGCCGTTTCTACCTGGTCATTCCTTTCTTCTTCATCGTCGCCTACGGCCTCAAGATCCTCCTCGACCTCTTCCTTCACACGGACATGGGCATGGCCATGCGCGCCACGGGGGACAACGAGCAGATGATTCGTTCTCTGGGCGTCAACACGGACCGGATGACCCTCCTGGGCCTGGGTATTTCCAACGCCTTCATCGCCCTTTCCGGTGCTCTGGTGGCGCAGGATCAGGGGTTTGCCGACGTGGGGATGGGGATCGGCACCATCGTGGCGGGACTGGCCGCCATTATCATCGGCGAGACGCTGGTTCGCGCGAAGACCGTTCGCGCCTTCACGCTGGCCGCCATCGTGGGTTCCATCGTCTACAAGATGATCATCGCCATCGGCCTGCGGTTGGGGTTGGCCCCCACGGACCTGAAGATGGCCACGGGATTCATGGTCATCCTCGCCCTGGGGCTCCCCGTGCTGAAGAAGGAGAAGGAAGGGAAACTCCATCTCCGGGGGATATAGCGTCCATGATTCGTCTCGATCACATCACGAAGGTCTTCAACCAGGGAACAGCGGACGAGAAGGTGGCCATCGACGACCTCTCCCTTCACATCCCCTCGGGAGACTTCGTCACCGTCATCGGAAGCAACGGGGCGGGCAAGACCACCCTCCTCAACCTTATTTCGGGGACCTACTTCCCCGACAACGGCGCCATTACCATCGACGGAACCGACGTCACGAGGATTCCCGAGCACAAGCGAGCCAAGTATATTGGGCGCGTCTTCCAGGACCCCCTCATCGGAACGGCCGCCTCCATGAGCATCGAGGAAAACCTTGCCATGGCGGAGAAGCGGGGACAGAAACGGGGATTGCGGTGGGGGGTCACCAAGGCGAAGCGGGAGAGATACCGGGAGGTCCTGAAACGCCTGGAGCTTGGGCTGGAGGACCGCCTGAGAGATCCGGTGGGACTTCTTTCCGGGGGGCAGCGGCAAACCCTCACCCTTCTCATGGTTACCCTCTCCATCCCCAAGGTCCTCCTGTTGGACGAGCATACCGCCGCCCTGGACCCTAAGACCGCCCACAAGGTCCTGCAACTCAGCAGGGAAATGATCGAAAACTACCGCCTTACCACCATCATGGTCACCCACAACATGCAGCAGGCCATTGAATATGGAAACCGGATGATCATGCTGCACGAGGGACGGGTCCGTTTCGATGTGACGGGAGAAAGGAAACGAAACCTCACCGTGGATGCCTTGGTCAAATCGTTCGGCGCTGTCCTGAAGGACGAAACCCTGTTGACCGCGGCCCAGTAGCACGCGTTTTTATCTCCGGCAATTTATGATAAGGAAGGGACATGAAAAAACTTGAGAAAAAATACCGGTCCCTGCGGGTGATTGCCTGGTTCTTCAAGTTAGGGGCCTGGATCAGTCTCGCCCTCGGCTTCATTCTCTTCTTCGCCGTTTTGTTCGGGGGAAAGATCATCCTTCACCTCATGCAGGGGAACTCCCCCTACATGCAATACATGGAGATGGGGCAGACCGCCGGCGCTTTCTTCATCCTCGGCGTCTTCCTCGTCAACACCCTCATCCTCTACGCGATCAGCAGCACCATTCACCTCTTCATCGACATCGAGGCCAATACCCGCCAGGCCGCGCGCCTTCTTGAGACCGCCGCTTCCTTCGTTCCCCCGTCAACACCGATAAAAAAGGAAGGAACATCCATTGAAAAACCGTCCCCGTAATCCCTTCCTGCGCCCCATCATCGCCTTGTTGGCGGGAATCGTCCTCCTGTCCGGCTGCATGCCGCCCACCAAGGCGGTTTCCCAGGAAAACAGCATGAAACGGGAGGTTGTAAACGTTCTTCTCGCCATGCAGACGGCCTACGAAAAGGGAAACATCGACCAGTTCATGGTCTGGGTGCACAAGAAATACCCCAAGCGGGTAAAGTTCCGCAAGGAAATTCTGAAGGACTTTGCCGCTTCCCGGGATATCCATCTCAGCATCGTCATCGACCAGATCCTCGTGGGAGACAAAGGAGCGGATCTCAGGGTCCACTGGTATCGCACGTGGCTGCCCTATCCCGGCACGCAAGTCGTCAAGGTAGAAGGAAAGGCTCGGCTCTTGTTCTCGTTGAATCCCGTCCGGCTCTACATCCAGAAAGGGGACAAGCCCTTCGGGATTCCTGCCTCTGGCGCGTAAATCTTGTGCTATCCTTTGCGTTCCTGCTTCGCCTGTAGCTCAGAATAAAAAAAGGGAGGGGATAAGTCCCCTCCCTTTGGGCCGAGCCATTAGTTCTTAATACATTCCCTCCATACCTCCCGGAGGCATGCCAGCCATCGGCTTCTTTTCCTCCGGTTTCTCGGCGATCATCGCCTCGGTGGTAATCATGAGGGACGCCACGCTCGCGGCGTTCTGTAGGGCTGTCCGCACGACCTTGGTCGGGTCGATGATCCCGGCCTTGATCATGTTCGTAAACTCATCTTTGCCCGCATCGTATCCAAAGTCGCCCTTCTCTTCCTTCACCCGCTGGACGATGACGGAGCCTTCCTTGCCCGCGTTGTTGGCAATCTGGCGCAACGGTTCCTCGATGGCGCGCCTGATGATGTTCACGCCGATCTGCTGGTCGTCCACGTCCAGTTTGATCTTCTCGACCAACGGAATCGTCCGGACGAGGGCCACACCGCCGCCGGGGACAATGCCTTCCTCCACCGCGGCGCGGGTGGCGTTCAGGGCGTCCTCCACACGGGCCTTCTTTTCCTTCATCTCCGTCTCGGTGGCGGCGCCCACATTGATGACGGCCACGCCGCCGACCAGTTTCGCTAGGCGCTCCTGGAGTTTTTCACGGTCGTAGTCGGACGTGGTCTCCTCGATCTGCGCGCGGATCTGCTTGACCCTGCCGGCCAGGTCTTCGGCCGAGCCGCCGCCGTCCACGATGGTGGTGTTATCCTTATCAATGGTGACCCGTTTGGCGGTCCCCAGGTCGGCCAGCTGGACGCCTTCCAGCTTGATGCCCAGGTCCTCGGAGATCATCCGGCCGCCGGTCAGGATGGCGATATCCTCCAGCATGGCCTTGCGGCGGTCACCAAACCCCGGCGCCTTCACGGCGCATACCTGCAGGGTTCCCCGCAGCTTGTTGACGACCAGCGTCGCCAGGGCCTCGCCTTCCACATCCTCGGCGATGATCAGAAGGGGCTTGCCCATCTTGGCCACCTGCTCGAGGATGGGGAGAAGGTCCTTCATGCTGCTGATCTTCTTCTCGTGAATGAGAATATAAGGGTCATCCAGGACGGCCTCCATCCTCTCGGGGTTGGTCACGAAGTAGGGGGAAAGATACCCGCGGTCGAACTGCATACCTTCCACCACTTCCAGGGTGGTCTCCATGCCCTTCGCCTCTTCAACGGTGATGACGCCTTCCTTCCCCACCTTGTCCATGGCCTCGGCGATGATATTTCCGATGGTCTCATCGTTGTTGGCCGAGATGGCGCCGATCTGAGCGATCTCTTTCTGGTCCTTGGTCGGCTTGCTCATCTTCTTCAGTTCCTCGACCACGACCTCCACGGCCTTGTCGATGCCGCGTTTCACGTCCATGGGATTGGCGCCCGCCACCACGACCTTGGAGCCTTCCGTGTAGATGGCCTGCGCCAGCACGGTCGCTGTCGTTGTACCGTCACCGGCATTGTCGCTCGTCTTGCTGGCCACTTCCTTGACCATCTGTGCGCCCATGTTCTCGAACTTGTCCTCCAGTTCAATCTCCTTGGCCACGGTAACGCCGTCCTTCGTCACCTGGGGAGACCCGAAGGTCTTGTCGATGACAACGTTGCGCCCCTTGGGCCCGAGGGTTACCTTCACCGCGTCGGCGAGGGTGTTGACCCCCGTCAATATTTTCTGCCTGGCTTCCTGACTGAATATAATTTCTTTCGCAGCCATTGATTTTACTCCTCCTTTATATCCGTTGTTGGGTTTATTCGATCACACCGAGAATGTCGTCTTCACGCATCATCAGGTATTCTTCACCTTCGATCTTCACTTCCGTCCCCGCGTACTTGCTGAACAGAACCTTGTCGCCTACTTTCACATCCAGGGGAGAGACCTTTCCGTCGTCGCGGACCTTCCCTTTGCCGACGGCAATGATTTCGCCCTGCTGGGGTTTTTCCTTGGCGGTATCGGGGATGATGATTCCGCCCTTTGTCTTTTCCTCTTCCTCCAAACGCTTGACAATCACGCGATCCTGCAATGGCCTAATCTTCATTTTCTCAACTCCTTTCAATTATTTTCTTGTGATTTTAATAGGTTAACTTCATAAACAATCTAATCGCCCCTTCTTTCACCTCCTTCAATCCCGTGAGTATTAGCGCTCACCCATGGTGAGTGCTAAAAATATAGACATCTTTTTTTGCGTGTCAAGATCTGTCGAAAAAATTCCAAGGATTTTTTTAAAGGAGTAGATAACCGGGAAAGGAGACAAAAAGGGGGCGGAAGAATCATCCTTCCGCCCCGCTGCTTCCGGCGTTTCAGGAATTTATTTACGAATCTTGGAAACGACCTCGCGAAGGTGATCGGCGCCCGGGTTCTTGACGACCCGGCGGATGAGGATGTCGGAGACGGGCACGGGCTTGCCGTAATAGGCCTCGTTGTAGTCGTTCCTCGGCGCGAGCACCCCGCCGTCCAGACTGATACCCGCGAAGGCCCCCTTGGAATGGGCGTAAGCCACGATGTCGGTCAGTTTTCCCTTGGCCCCCACTCCCACGGGCCCCGCGGCGACTCCCACGTCCCCGCCCAGCTTGATGGAGGCGGAAAGAAGGGCATCCAGGCCCTTGCGGGTCATGACCATGAGGAGCAGCTCCGAGATCTTTCCCCCGATCTGGAGGCCGAAGGAGACGGATCCCATGGTGAAAAAGGCGGGATAGCTCCATTCGCCCGTCTTCGCGTCCCGGGCCAGAGCCACGCCGCTTCCCCCCTCGCCGCCCACGATGAAGGCGCCCTTCATGAAACTGGGGAAGATGATGATGGCCTCTGCGCTCTGAAGGTGCGCCCGAGCCCATCCCATTTGTTGATCCGACAGGATGCGCTGGATAACGATGGTCGCCTTGTCCACCAGTTCCTGTTCTTCCGAGTAGTTTCCCGCCCAGGCCGCCTGGCTAAGGATGATAAGCCCCATGAAAATTCCCAGGCCCGCAAAGATCCCGCGCTTCATCCTACCGTGCCGTTTGTTTGTCATCCCATCCTCCTTCGTTTTTCTATCCATTAGCATATTCCCTTTGCGATTACAAACTTGCGAGGGGAAGCCGGGCGGTTAGTGCCGGTTATCGACCACCCGCCGGGCCTTGCCCTCGCTCCGCTCGATGACCTTGTAGGGGACGACCCGCACATGGGCGCTCAAACCGATGACCCCCTTGATCCGGTGCCGGATCACTTCCTCGATCTCCCTCAGCTTTTCTTCTCCCAGGTCGTAGATCTCCCGCCGGGCCTCTACGTCGACGGCGAGGCGGTCCAGGTATCCCTTCTTGCTGACGACGATGACATACTGGGGACTGACCTCGGGGATCTCCAGGAGGATGCTCTCAATTTGGGAGGGGTAGAGGTTGACGCCGTTGACGATGAGCATGTCGTCCGAGCGGGCTGCCACACGGTCCATCTTTAATAGGGTCCGCCCGCACGCGCAGGGTTCCCGGTAGAGCCGCGTCAGGTCCCGCACGCGGTAGCGGACTAGCGGCATCGCCCTTCGCCGGATGGCCGTGAGGACCAGTTCCCCCTTCTCGCCGAGGGGGAGGGGCTCCTCCGTCACGGGATCGATAATCTCCGCGATAAAATGGTCCTCGTTGATATGGAGCCCCCGTTTTTCCGCGCAGCTGAACGCCACGCCGGGGCCGCCCATCTCCGTGAGTCCGTAGGATTCCATGGCCGTGATCCCCATCCGTTCCTCGATCTCCCGGCGCATCTCCTCCGACCAGGGCTCCGCGCCGAAGATGCCGATCCTAAGGAAAGTCTCGCGCAGATCGACCCCGATCTCGGCGGCCTTCTCGGCGAGGGTGAGGGCGTAAGAAGGGGTGCCGAAGATCACCGTGGTTTTGAAATCCTGGATGAGGATGATCTGGCGTTCCGTTTGGCCGGCGCCGGCCGGTACCAGGGTGGCCCCCAGGGTCTCCGTGCCAAGGAGAAACCCCAGCCCGCCGGTAAAGAGCCCCATGGTATAGGTATTCTGGCAGATGTCGTTGGGGCGGATGCCGGCGGCCCAGAAGGTCCGCGCCATGCACTCGCCCCACTGGTCCATGTCCTCGCGTGCGTAGCCTCCCGTGATGGGTTTTCCCGTGGTCCCCGACGAGGCGTGAATACGGACGCATTGCTCGGGGGGGACGGCGAATAGGCCGAACGGATAGTTGTCCCGCAGGTCGGATTTGATGGTGAAGGGAAAACGCGCCAGGTCCTCCAGGTTTTTTAGGTCTTCCGGCGTGACACCGTGTTCGTTGAACCGGGCGCGGTAGAAAGGGACCCTTTCGTAGACCCAGGTTAAGGTTTCTCTCAATTTTGCCAACTGCGAGGCCTTTATGGCCTCTTCAGGCATGGTCTCGGCCTTTTCGTTCCAGAATTTTTTCATATTTCCTCGTCATCCCCGCCCCGGGGGTCCCGGGGCGGGGCCACAATCGTTCAGGGACGGTCAGAGCTTGAAGCTCTCCGCGATTCCGGCATACTGTTTTCTCAACTTGGGTTTTTCGATCTTCCCGGTGGGGTTCCGGGGAACCTCCCCGAAGATTACCTTCCGCGGGCGTTTATAGCGGGGTAGCTTCTCGCAGAATTCGAAGACCTCCTCCTCCGTGAGGGTCTTGCCCGGCTTGACCTGGATGATAGCGCAGACGATTTCACCGAGCCGTTCGTCGGGCAGGCCGATGACCGCCGCGTCCCCGATGGCGGGATGCTCATGGAGAAAGTCTTCCACTTCCACCGGGAAGATGTTTTCGCCGCCCGTGATAATCACGTCCTTCTTCCGGTCAACGAGCCAGATGAAGCCGTCCTCATCCACCTTGGCGATGTCCCCAGTCAGGAGCCAGCCGTCGATGAGGGTCCGCGCCGTGGCCTCGGGGTTCTTGTAGTATTCCTTCATCACCCCGGGTCCCTTGACCATCAGTTCCCCCGGTTCCCCTGGCTTCACGGGGTTGAGTTCCATGTCCACGATGCGAGTCTCCCAGTCAAACCCGGGGAGCCCGATGGCGCCGACCTTGTGCTCGTTGCCCATCCCCAGGTGGACACACCCGGGTCCCGTGCTCTCGCTGAGGCCGTAGTCTGTATCGTAGTCCTGGTTGGGGAAGATCTCCTTCCACTGTTTGATAAGGGCGGGCGGCACGGGCTGCGCTCCGATGTGCATGAGGCGCCACTGGTCCAGGGCGTAATCCTCCAGGTTTACGTCCCCGTTCTCGATGGCGATAAGGATGTCCTGCGCCCAGGGAACCAGGAGCCAGACGATGGTGGCCTTTTCCTCCGAAACGGCATCCAGGATCCATTTCGGCTTGATTCCCTTCAGGATGACGGCGGGGGCCCCAACGATGAAGTTGCCAAACCAGTGCATCTTCGCCCCCGTATGATAGAGGGGCGGGATGAGGAGAAAATTGTCCTCGTGGGTCTGGAGGTGGTGCCGGTTCTCCGTGATGCAGGCCGACTCCAGGTTCTTGTGGGTCAGCAGGATGGGCTTGGGTTGTCCCGTGGTCCCAGAGGTGAAGTAGAGCCCCGCCTCGTCCTCGTAATGGATCTCCACCTTGGGCTCGGCCGGGTCGCCGGCGGCGAGAATGTCATCAAAATTTTCCGTCCCCTCGGGCGTGGCCTCTCCCACGTAGAAGAAGTTCTCGATGGTCTCCAGCTCCCCCCGGATGGTCTCCACCCGCTCGACGAAATGTTCCCCGTATATCATGGCCTTGGCCTCAGCAATCTGGGCGCAATAAAGGATATCGTCCGCGGTGAAGCGGAAGTTCAGAGGCACGGCCCACGCGCCGGTCTTCAGGATTCCGAAATAGGCGGGCAGCCATTCCAGGCAGTTCATCATGAGGTGAATGACCTTGTCTCCCTTCCCGATTCCCTTCTCCATCAGGGCGTTGGCGAACTTGTTGGCCTGTTCGTTGAACGCCTTCCAGGTCATCTTTCTTCGGATTCCCTTCTCCGGTTCCCGTTCCACGAGGGCGACCTCGTCCCCGTACATGCGGGCGTTTCTCGCGAGAATTTCCGTGACAAGCATATGTTTTCCTCCTTTCCGTCGTTTCGTCGTCTCTTGCGGGAAGACAAGCGCCTTACGCTTCCCCCGCCGTTTCTTCCTTCGTTCCCCCCGTTTCATTCGTCTCCGCCTCGAAGTTCATCTCGATGCGCAGGATGCCGCCCCCCTCCCGGAAAATCCGGGCGTTGGAGTAGCGGTTTTTCAGGATATGAATCATGGGGGCGTTTTCCTCCATGACCGTGGCG
>Ga0256833_1000359_pt1 | contig 35914 bp, 41 predicted proteins | sample 356284metaG_FD_190535 | JGI IMG/M metagenome (GOLD analysis project Ga0256833, IMG submission 190535) | Hydrothermal vent microbial communities from Mid Atlantic Ridge, Atlantic Ocean - 356-284 | ecosystem: Environmental > Aquatic > Marine > Hydrothermal vents | place: Atlantic Ocean: Mid... | reverse complement strand
CTGATAGGTTTCTTTGTTGGTCAGGTGATGAAAGCTACAAAAGGAAAGGCAAATCCAAAAGTAGTAAATAAAATTCTGTCTGAGCTTTTGAATCAGTAATTGTTTTTGATAAACCGGTTGGCATTAGATTCATTTTTAAAGTACAGCACAGAGCCATCCTTTTGTTTCAGTATTACCGCTTTTGCCTTATCTACCTTTTTACCTGAGATGGGATCTACTGCGTAGCGTAAACTTTCATTATTTTGCAGTCTACCTATACACATTTTACAGCATCCATAGTAAACCTTTTCGTCTACTTTAACTGGAATCTGTTCTACACCCATAAATCTGTCGTTAACCATACACACATATTCTGGTTTCACAATTTCTGATCTGGCGTATACAAAGGTAGATAACACAAATATCATAAAAATAAAAATCTTCTGCATAAAGTCCCTCTGATAGTTTATTTTGATTTAATGTTATTAATAATATTTCTACTCCTCGTATGCATATTCTCCCAATCTCACTTTGAAAAACAGCCTTTTTTCTTTCAGCTGTGTGAACAGTTTCTCTAACTCTTTCTGATAGTCAGCTTCTCCTTTTTCTACCCTGTCCATAATCTCTTCTAACTGTTTTGTGAAGTTTTCACTTACAAATCTGTATATCTCTTCTCTTTTCTTTATAAGGGAAATAACGGCTCTTCCAAGCTTTGTTGGGAACAGGTATCCCCTTCTTTCAACAATGTAATGTCTGTCTAACAGTTTCTGCACAGTAACAGCATATGTGGAGGGTCTTCCTATACCTTTCTCTTTCATCTCCTGTATAACTGTAGCAAATGTATAGTAGGGCAGTTTTGGCTTAAGGTGGTAGGATTTCTTGTTTTCAACTTCTACTTTCCCTGTAGGAATGGTGTATATTTTCACAGGTAAAATAAGGTCGTATCCGTGCTGGATAATTCTTGTGTTTATTTCTTCCTCAATCTTTTCATCAAAAGCCTTCACCTCAAATAGCGTTTTTTCAACGACTGTTTCTCTCATCTGTGAGGCAATAAACCTTTTGAATATAAGGTCGTACAGTTTTATATGCCTGTTTGTTATTCCCTGAATGTTCATAGTAAATATTGTAGACCTCAAGTCATCAGCATCCATCGGTTTTGTTGGTCTTATACATTCGTGGGCTCCTCCTGCTCCTGAGAATGTTCTTACTTTCAGATACTCTTCTCCAAAGTTTTCTGTTATGTATTCTCTGGCTACAAAAACTCCTGCTTCAGAAACTCTGAAACTGTCTGTCCTGTGGTATGTTATCAGACCTGCTTCAAACAAGTCCTGTGCAAGCTGCATAGTTTCTTGAGGTGAAAACCTCAGCTCTCTTGCTGCCTCTGAAAGCATAATATCTGTGGTGAATGGTTTTACAAACAGGTGCTCCTCTTTTTTCTCTTTTTCTTCAATCATTACAAACTGTAGATGGTCATAAAACCATTTTGCCTTCTTTTTATCTTCAAACTGAAACTCAAATGGATAACCATTTATCTCAACACGAATTATAGCTATCTTCTGTTTTGCCTGGTCAGTCCTATCTATAATCCACTCCAATACAGGTGTCTGAACCCTTCCTGCAGACAGCCAGTGTCTGTGGAGTTTTTCCTGTATATACTGGGATATGGTAAATCCTATCCATCTATCGGCTATTCTTCTGACAAGCTGTGCTTTCACAAGATTGACATCAAAATCCCTTGGATTGTTTACAGCATTTAAGAATGCCCATTTGGTAACCTCGTGAAACTCTGCCCTTTTTATGTTGTAGTTATACGGAAGTGAGTTCAGATATAGGTCGTAGCTTATCTTCTCCCCTTCTGTGTCAGGGTCAGTGGCTATGAATATCTCGTTTACCTCAAGGTCTAACTCCCTTATACTCTGTATAATCTGATTTTTCCCTTCATCAATCGGTTCAAAAATAGGAATAAAGGAGCCGTTTTTCTTTACTCCAAAGTATTCTTCCTCTTTATTAAGGTCAAAAACGTGTCCCTTGCTTGCAACAATTGTTAAAAATCTATCTCCTATTGCTATCTCATAGGCATCAAGATTTTTCAGTCTTCTTCTAAGGGGTTTTCCAAAAAAGTTTGCTATTGTTCTTGCTTTGTTTGGGGATTCAACAACAACAACAGTAGTGAGGAAGGACTGTCTCTCTTCTGATATCATCTGTCCTGACAGAACTTTTCTTACTTTTTCCCTGTCTCTGTCAATCTCTTCCAACAGCTTATCAAGATTTATTTCTTTAATATGTTTAAACTGTATATCTTCACTGAACCACCGCACCTTTTTCTGAAGTGAGTAAAATGCTTTTTCATCGTCAACGAGCAGATATGCAAGCCCTTTTGTTAGACCGCCAGCGTATAGTCTTGATGTTCTTCCTGATGCCTGAATGTATCCTGTAACGTCTGCTGTAGTCAGAACAAAACTGTCCCCCTCTTTTTTCAGTGTTATTTCTGGAGACTGCTGAACAGCTGCAAAAATATCAGGTTTTTCTATCAGCTCTCTAACATACAGCTGTATCTTTCTCATCTTTTCTAACTTTTCAGGCTCTAATTTTTCAGGGGGAATAAAGGCGTATATCTTTAGGTAATTTATGTAGTCGTAAAGCTGTTTTATCTGAACAGGGTCAATCAGTTTTTTCTTTGCAAGGAAAGGTGTTAAAGAGAGGAGAAAGTAGTATAAATGAATAAATTCTTCTTCAAATCTGATGTTAAACTGAAGTTTTGGAACACCTACAAATACAGCATATCTAATCACGTCAGGCAGGTCTATTCCCCTTGCCAGTGGATTTCTATAGCTGGCAAAACCTACAGCAATCTGGATTTTTCCTTCCCTGAACTCATCTATCCTGTCCATTAAATCCTGATAAGAAACAGCAGTTATCCCATTTTTGTTTAAAAATTCTACATATTTTTCTAATGTCTCTACTGTTTCTGACGAAGACAGGAAAGCAAGCCCACCTTTTCCAAGCTGTTTTATAACCTCTATGCTTCTTTCCCATACATTTTCTGGTTTTTCATACACGTCTTCTATGTTTCTCAGTGTGAGGGATGGTCTTCCAACCTCAAAACCTAAAAGCTCTCTGAACAGATTTACCCTTTTTGAGCGGGGGTTTGATGTTGCTGACGATACTATAAGAACTCCTTTCCTCTTCTGCGTTATTTTCTGGATTTTTGACTGCCAGTGCTGGTAAATTTCTAAATCTTCTTCTGAAGGCTGTCCTTTTTTAAACAGGTTTTGTTTAAATGTTATAAACTTTAGAGTGTAATCAATATCTTCCTGAGAAAATCCTAAAAGCATCAGCACTTTGTCTATATTTTTTGCTGTTTTTAAAATGCTGTCCACATCGTCAACAAAAACAAGTGCATATTCACCCTTTGGGATGATGTCTATGTTCTTGTATAGGAACATAGTTGTTGTTAAAAGTATCTGAAAATCATTGTTTTTTATTCTTTCTTTCAGCTCTTCCTGTCTTTTCTTTGTGCTGGCAAACTTTGATGTGTAGGCTAATATCTCCTCTTCTGGAACACCAAAAGATACAAGTCTTTCGTGAGCCTGATTAACAAGCATCTGTGTTGGGAAAATCAGGTATGCTTTTTTGTTTTCTTTTTCCTTCAGGTATTTTGATAAAACAAGACCAAATGTTGTTTTTCCTATACCTGTTGGTGCCAGCAAAGCATAAGAGATGTTCATAAAAAACCTTGTAGCCCATGTTTCCTGTATAGACCACAGGTCGTTTTTTATTATTTCTTTGAAAAACTGTTTAAAGTCCCTGACTCTATCCCATAGATGACATACATCTGTGAACCTGCCGTATCCTAAAAAGTCGCACAGTTCTTTCCTGTCTATCTCTTCTGGCAGGCAGTTTTCACATACAAGACCTTTAAACAGTCTCTCAGAGGTTATGTCTCCTCCGCAGTTAGGACACATATTTTTATAAATCAGAGGTATTGTCTCTTTTTTCATTCTCTTCCTCTCTCCTGACAGAAATTAAAAAAAGCGGGCTTTTAGCCCGCTCCTTTAAACCTCTTTCATCTGTAAGAACTCTTTTATCTCGTGAAGTAGCTGGGCAGGATTTTTTATAGGATATGTGAGATTTTCTGCTACTTCTTCAGCAGACAGTCCTTTGATGGTTATACCAGACAGTTTTTCTTTAAGGGCTTCTGGGCTTTCAACAGGATATTTCAGCCCTTTTGTGTGTTTCAGCACTGTGTAAGCCCATGGAGCTTCACATACCTGAACAGCTTTTGCTGAGATTTCTCTGCAGAACTCTAAAAGTGTCTGAGCTTCGTTTCCTTCTTTGACCAGTTTGTATGCAAGTTTTGCAACTCCTCCTGCCGTGTGGACTCTCAGCTCTTTTTTCTCTTCTTTGGTTAGCTCGTCCATATGCTCAATCTTGAACATTGCAGCATTTGGGTCTGCTCTGAGTATGTTTCTTACAGTGTTTCTTGTCAGTCCTACAATCTCTGCTATCTCTTCTTCTGTTTTCAGGTATTCCTCCCTCAAAACTATGGCAAATGCAGCTCTTGCCAGTGATGGAAGCCAGGTTAATGTTCTGTATTCAGCTAATTTATGAAGACCTCCAAGAAGGTCTATAGCTTTAAAGAACACCCTTCCTACTAACTGCTCTAAATCATGTTCATCTACAGGTTTTGATGTAAGTAACACTACCATTTTATCGCCCTCCTTATGTTTTTATTTTCCTATTGGTTCTAATATCCTTACCAGTCCTGTATCTGTAATTTCAAGGTAGTGGGTTTTTGTATCATGTCCAGACATTCTGCATCCATCTATTCTGAAAAGCCGAACAATGTCTCCCACTTCCTTTCTGTATAGTTTTGCTTTAAAGGAAGAGTCTATTAGCTCTTTTGCTAAAACCATTGTTCCGTCAACGATATGCCCTACTGCATAACCACCTGCTGCTTCTGCTGTAAGTTCCTCGTGTCCGCTTCTTTTCTGAGATACAAACAGAGCAGTCTGATACCACTTTTTCATAAAGTTAAACAGTCTTCTAACTACTCCCCTTGCTAACATCTCTTTGTTTTCAAACAGTCCTGTCACAGAGTCTATTACTGTGAACTTGATGTGATATGTTTTTATGGCATATGCCAGTGTTGCAAGAAGGTCTGGTATGTTTTCTCTAAGTGTAGAGTGGGACGCAGCATCAATCAGAATAACGTTGTCTTCAAACTCCTCAAAGTTATATCCCATAGCTGCAGCTCTCAGCTTTATGGAAGCTATAACAAAGTTTGCAGGAGATTCAACGGTGATAAAGGCTACCTTATGCCCTTTTCTTGCCTGTTCTACTGTAAACTGTTCAACCATCAGTGATTTTCCTGTGTCAGAAACACCTGTAATGTTGAACACAGAGTAGGCTGGAATTCCTCCAAGTGTTTTTTTTACTATTTTTCCATCTTCTGATTCGACAATAAAAAATAAATCGTCAAGACCTTCTATTCCTGTTGGTATACCGTAGATTTTGGGAGCTTTTTCAAGGGCTTTACTTCCTGTGAAGATACTTTCTTTTACGACTTTAGGCTCTCTGTATTCGTGAACCCTTTCAGATTCTTCGTGAAATTTTGGGTCTTCTGTCATTCCGCCCTCCTTAATGTTTATCTTATAGTAATTAAGATATTACCTGTCTAAATACTGTCAATGTTTATTCTTCGTAATACTCAGCTCCCCCGTGTTTTGTTTCCCATACGACAACTTTCTGGAGGGTGGGATATTTTTTCTTGACCTGCTGGTATATGTGCCTTGCTACATTTTCTGCACTGGGGGAAAAGTCGTATATATCATTCATACATTTGTAGTCTGGTAGTATCTTATCTAAAAATCTATGTATCTCTACAAAATCAAAACCCATTCCCCCTTTGTCTAACTTTTCTGCTTTTATAAAAAGCTCAACCTCCCATGTATGACCGTGGAGTGGTTCAGGTTTTCCGTGATAGTCTGTCAGATAATGGGCTGCCTGAAACTCTCTCTTTACTCTTATAATAAACGGCATTACTTCAGCATCTCCTTTTCTTTTTTGTAGTCCCAGTATATACTGTCTAAAACATCAGACAGAAATTCAGAATAATTCTGTGCTATCTCGTCTATTCTTTTACTGTCAATAACAATATCCCAGACATAAGGATTGTTTCCCACAATGCCTGTTCCATCTCCAAGGTCATAAATAACTAAGTTTACAATTCCCAAAGGAGCAACCTGAGGAGCAAGGGAAAACAGCTCATTGACGATTTTTTCGTTTATTATCTGAACTAAAAAGTAGTTTTCTTCTGATTTTATCTGAATAATCTTGAGATTATTTTTTTCTGCCTTTTTTTGAAGAAAGTTCATGTATTCCTGTGGTTTTATGTGAGGGTAAGCCTTTTCAAGCAAAACTGCTGACTTTACTGTGTTTGTTGCTAAACTGTAAACAAAAATGTAAAGGAAGATAAGTGTAGCAAGAATACCAAATCCTGTAATGATGATAAAAGGCCAGTTTCTTTTCATTTATTTTCCTGTTTTTGTTTTTCTTTCTCCTCGTTATAACTTGCCTTTACGGCAAGTCCCCATATAATGGCCACAGTTATAACCATAAATGAAAAAAATATGATGCCTGCCAACTCCCACCAATTATTTTCCATAACTACGCCTCCTGATTGAATGTTTAATTTTATCATAATGTGTTATAAGTTAGTATATATTAACAATATCTTGTTTTCAGGTGCGGGATATGGAAAAACTTGCATTTATTATGGTCTTCTTCATAGTTTTAGTGTTTATAAGTATACTAATAGGTATGAAAAAGTAATTTTCAACATATCAAATCTTATCAAGTATAATAATATTTACCTTTTAAAATCTTTAGGAGGATTTTATTAAATGTATAAAGTTCTGGTAACAGACCACATTTCCAGTAAAGGCCTTGATATTCTTAATTCAGACCCAGAGATAGACCTTGACTACCAACCTGAAATCAGATGGGAGGAGCTACTTGAGATAATTCAGGACTATCACGCGATAATAACACGGAGCAGAACACCTGTTACTGAGGAACTGTTGGAAAGGGCTAAAAATTTGAAAGTTGTTGGAAGAGCTGGTGTTGGTGTGGACAATGTAGACCTTGAGGCGTGTTCAAGAAGAGGAATATTGGTTGTTAACGCACCGGGTGCAAATACTGTAGGTGCTGCAGAGCTTACGATGGCTCACCTTTACACAGTGCTGAGAAGACTTCATCTTGCTCATGAATCTATGATGAGGGGAGAGTGGGATAGAAAAAGATTTATGGGTGAGGAGTTAGACGGAAAAGTAGTAGGTATTATAGGTCTGGGAAATGTAGGTTCACAGGTTGCCATCAGGTGTAAAGCCGCAGGAGCTACAGTTATTGCATATGACCCATACATCCCAAGAGAAAAAGGAGATAGACTGGGTGTTGAACTTGTTGACACGTTAGAGGAGCTGATAAAAAGGTCAGATATTGTTACTCTTCACTGTCCGCTGACGGAAGAGACAAGGGGGATGATAGGGGCAAAAGAGTTTGAGATGATGAAAGATGGAGTTTACTTCATAAACTGTGCAAGGGGAGGGATAGTTGACGAAGATGCCATGTACGAATACATGAAAAAAGGAAAGTTTGCAGGCATAGGTCTGGATGTTTTTGGTAAAGAACCTCCCGATGACAGAATAAGGAGAATATTTGAATTTCCAAATATCAGTCTATCTCCTCATATTGGAGCAAACACATACGAATCACAGGATAAAGTTGCAATAAAAATAGCACAGCAGGTTATAGCAGCCCTTAAAGGGCAGTTTGTTGAGGCAGCAGTAAATGCACCATTTACTGTAACAGAAGGTTTTGAAAACATAAAGGCTTTTCTGCTCCTTGCAGAAAGATTAGGAAGTTTCCTTACCCAGTATGCAGGTGGAAACTTTAAAGAACTTAATGTTGAGGTTAGAGGCTCGGTAGCTGAGCATATAAAACCGATAACTGCTTATGTTCTGAAAGGATTTTTAGAGCCTATATTAGACAGACCTGTAAACATCATAAATGCTCCGTTTTTGGCAAAAGAAAGGGGAATAAACATTGTTGAGTCTTCACGGGAAGAAGGTCTGGTGTTCAAAGATTTTATCAAGATTACTGTTTCACAGAACGGCAGAGAGCATGTTGTAGGAGGGACAGCATTCTATGGGCAGATTCCGAAAATAATGCTTGTTGACGGATACTGGATAGACATTGATCCGGAAGGTGTGATACTGATGTTTGAAAATAAAGATGTTCCAGGGGTTATAGCAAAAATTGGAGAGATACTGGCAAGACATAACATAAACATTGCAGGCTTTAGACTGGGGAGACTTGAAAAAGGCAAAATAGCCCTTGGTGCACTGCAACTTGACGAAAAGGTCAGTGATGCAGTTTTAGAAGAGATAAATGAAATACCTGAAATACTAAAGGCGAAACAGATAATACTATAGGAGGAAGAAAGTGTCAGACAGAAAGATAAAGGTGGCCATAGCTGGTGTTGGAAACTGTGCCAGTGCATTAATTCAGGGGATTTATTACTACAAAGAAAAACAGAGTATTGAAGCAAGCGGTCTTATGCATGAGGATATTGGGGGATACAAGCCGTGGGATATAGAGATTGTTGCCGCGTGGGACATAGATGAAAGAAAGGTTGGTTATGATGTTTCGGAGGCTATTTTTAATCCACCAAACTGTACAGCTATTTTTCAAAGGGACATACCAAAGACAGGTGTGAAAGTAAGGAAAGGTAAAGTGTTAGACGGATTTCCTGAGCATATGAAAAATTATCCACCAGAAAATGCATTTGTTTTGTCTGACGCAAGGGAGGATAGTGTTGATACAGTTGCAAAAGTTCTTATAGAAAGCGGGGCAGATGTTCTGATAAATTATGTTCCAGTTGGGGCTGAACAGGCAGCAAGATACTATGCAGAAGCCTGCCTAAAAGCAGGAGTAGCATTTATAAACTGCATGCCAACATTTATCGTTTCTGACGACGAATGGGCAAAAAAGTTTGAGTCAGAAGGTATTCCAGCAGTTGGGGACGATATAAAGTCTCAGGTTGGAGCAACAATAACCCACAGGGTTTTAACACAGCTTTTATTAGACAGAGGAGTAAAGATAGACAGAACATATCAACTTAATGTGGGAGGAAATACAGACTTTTTAAATATGCTTGAAAGAAGCAGGCTTGCAACAAAGAAAAAGTCAAAAACAGAGGCAGTTTCGTCTCTTATTCCTTACGGAATGGACTCCCGCAACATACATATAGGTCCTTCAGATTATGTTCCGTGGCTTAAAGACAGAAAGATTGCTTTTATCAGACTTGAAGGTAGACTGTTTGGTGATGTTCCTATGCATATTGAACTTAGACTTGATGTTGAGGATTCTCCAAACAGTGCAGGAGTTGCAATAGATGCAATCAGGTGTGCAAAGCTTGCTCAGGATAGAGGTATAGGAGGCCCTCTATACTCTATCTCTGCCTATACAATGAAACATCCTCCTATCCAGTACAAAGACTGGCAGGCCAGAGAAATGGTTGAAGAATTTATAGCAGGTATCCGAGAAAGATAATATAAAAAATCAGGAGGGCTTCCTTATGAAAAAAGCAGCAGGGCTTTTATTTTTATCTTCAGCTATTTTTTATTCATCTCTTGCTGTTCCAGGAGTAGATGGGGAAATCTCTGCAGGTTATATGAAACAGAAAATCTCTGGCTGGGTTCAATACGAAGGAGACAGAATAGACATAAAGGATAAACTGAACATCGGTGATAAAAATTCATACTTTATCAGGGCAAAGCTTGAACATCCCATACCTTTGCTACCTAATATCAAACTTCAGTATACCAGAATGAGATTTACAGGAGATGGAACAGTTACAAAAAGCTACACATTTGGAAATATAACTGTTAACGTAAACGATAGAGTTCAGACAAAGTTAGACCTTGACCATTATGACATTGTTCTTTTTTATAATCTTCCATTTATCAATATATTTCAGATTATAGACGCTGAAGTTGGTCTAAATATCAGAGTTATAGACTTTTACGCAAAGGTAAGGGATGTAACAAGAAATCAGGAAGATTCCACATCATTTTTAGCACCTATTCCTATGCTCCACGGTTCGTTAGAGATAAAACCTGTAGGATTTTTCTCCTTATTGGTTGAAGCCAACGGTATAGCATATCAGGGAAGTCATTACTACGATATTACTGGGGAGCTGAGAATAAAACCTATCAGGAACATTCTTGCAGACTTTTATATAGGTGGTGGATATAAATACGAAAAGCTGAAAATAGATGATATAGACAACACAAGTGCAGATGTAAAAATAAAACAGCCCTATCTGACTGCAGGTATTCTGTTCTAAGCCCTTTGAGGGCTTTCTATTTATCTGAGAGCAGTTTTCCTTCTTTCCCCCAGTTGTCCCTGTCTATCTCTTCTATAACAACATACGTGGCTGATGGGGGTTTGTTTGCTACCTCTTCTAACAGTTTTGTAATTCCTTCAACGATTTTTCTTTTCTGGTCTTTAGACAGCTTTCCAGCAACTTTAACATTCACATAAGGCATATCACTCCTCCAGATTGTACTGTTTTAGTTTTCTGTAGAGGGAAGACAGGTCTATCTCAAGAGCTTTTGCTACCTCTTTCAGATTTCTGCCGTATTTTTCTAAAGCAAGTTTTATGACCTCTTTTTCAGCTTCTTCTCTTACCTTTTTCAGTGGTTTTATCTCTATCTTTTTGCCTGTTGGAGATTTTCCTCTAAACATATAGGGAGGTAAATCTTCCAGTGTAATCTCCTCTCCTGTAGCGAAAATACACAGCCTTTCCATAAGATTTTTCAACTCTCTCACGTTTCCAGGCCAGCTGTACCGCAGGAACACTTTTTTAACTTCTTCTGACAGCTTTAGGGGGTTCATCTTGTTTTCAATACAGGATTTTTTGAGAAAATGCTCTGCCAGTAGCAAAATGTCTTCTCCCCTTTCCCTGAGAGGGGGAACATATATGGGAACGACTGCAAGTCTAAACGCTAAATCCTGTCTGAATCGACCTTCTTCTATCTCTTTTTCTAAATCCTTGTTTGTAGCAGATATGACCCTTATGTCTACCTTTATTTTATGGTTGCTTCCCAGTCTGGTAAACTCTTTTTCCTCTAAAACCCTCAGGAGTTTTGCCTGTGCAGGAAGACTCATATCTGTCACTTCGTCTAAAAACAGCGTTCCCCCATCTGCTATCTCTAACTTTCCAATTTTTCTGTTTACAGCCCCTGTAAATGCTCCTTTCTCATATCCAAACAGCTCTGCTTCAATCAGGTCATCTGGCAGAGCAGCACAGTTTATGTCAACAAATGGTTTATCTGCCCTTTCACTCAAAAAGTGTATAGATTTTGCTACAAGCTCCTTTCCTGTTCCATTTTCACCAAAAATCATCACCCATGCATTTGTTTTTGCTACCTTTTCAATCTGCTTTTTAAGCTTTAATATAGGAGGGCTGTTTCCTATTATCTCAATATCTTTTGTTTGTTGTTGTTTTAAGAATATATACTCAAGGTCTTTTTTAATCTCATTTATTGCTTTTTGAAGAACGGCAAGTATTGAGTCTGTGGATATAGGTTTTTCTAAAAAGTCATAGGCTCCTTCCTTTAGAGCTTTGACTGCAACAGGAATGTTTGCATGCCCGGATATCATAATAATTTTTGTTATCTGGTTTGCTTCCTTAATAAAAGGTATCAGGTCTGTTCCTTCCCCGTCAGGCAGCCATACATCAAGAAAAACAATCTCATAATCTTTTTCTTTCAGTTTTTCTTTTGCTTCTTTTATGTCCGATGCAGTTTCAACAGTGAATCCTTCGTCTTCTAATATATCTTTTAGCAGGTCTGTTATGTTTTTCTCGTCATCAACAACCAGAATTGTTATGTTTTGATTATTCATCTACCACAACCCTTTTTACCCTTTTTGATATTCTGCACATAATCTCATAAGGTATGGTGTTGCACATTTTTGCAATATCTTCAAAATATATTTCATTTTTATTGTCTTTTCCAATAACTGTTACAGCGTCCATTGGTTTTATCTCTATTCCTGTAGCATTAACAACTGTCATGTCCATTGTAACACTGCCCAGTATCTTCAGTTTTCTATCTCTAAAAAGGAAATAACCTCTGTTAGACAGCTCTCTTGGAAGTCCATCTGCATAACCAAATGCAACAACGGCAACATTCATATCCTTTGGAGCTTTAAATGTTCCACCGTAAGAGACAGTATCACCTTTTTTTAATCTTTTTACAGTAATAACTTTGGCTTTTACAGACATTACAGTGTTTACCGGAACAGGAAAGTTATCAGCAGGTTTTCCTCCATAGATGGATATTCCTACTCTAACAGCATTACAGTAATCGCAGTTATAAACAAGCCCTGCACTGTTTTGCAGATGGATGTGTTCAGGATAAATACCTGCTCGCTGAAAAGTATTCACAATACTGTGGAAAACTAAAATCTGTTTTTTGGTAAATTCAGGGTCTGTATCAGCTGAAGGAAAGTGGGACATTAAACCTTCAACCTGCAGATTTTTTACCTTTTCCAAAACTGTGTTCACATCCTGAGTAAGAAAACCTAATCTGTGCATTCCTGTATCAAATTTTAGATGAACTTTCTTTATGCTGTGTTTTAATGCTGTATTTAACTGCTGAAAATCTGATATTACAGGCACAAGGTTGTATCTTTTAAAACATTCAGCTTCGTCTTCTAACACTCCTCCCAAAACTAATATATCTCTATTTATGCCTGCTTTTCTCAGCTCTTTTCCCTCTTCTGCTGTGGCAACACACAGATATTTAACTTCTGGAATCTCTGTCAGTATCTTTGATACATTAACAGCCCCGTGTCCGTATGCATCTGCTTTAACAACTGCAAATATGTTTTTTCCTGTAAAATCGTGAATCATAGATACATTTTCAATCAGTCTTTTTCTACTAACCTCAGCCCAGCTTCTAAAACCTTTTAGATATATCTTTTTCTCTCCTTTAACCATACTTATTCTTTTCGTAATTTTATCAGAAAAACCTTTTATTTTGTGGTAAAAAGTTATAAATTATGGTTTATAAATATATGGAGGTCTGATACTTGGATAAGTGGATAGTTCTGTCAGTTTCTATGGGTATGATTGGTGGAATTAGCTGGTTCTTTTTTGGAAAGAAGGGAGAAGGAAAAAAGACTACAGAAAAAAGTTCTGGTATTGAGAGGATTGAATTAAACATATCAGGTATGCACTGTGCAGGTTGTGCTGCTGGAATAGAGGCAACTTTGGGAGCAACAGAAGGGATAATTACAGCATCTGTTAACCTCGCAACATCAAAGGGAGTATTTGAGTTTGACCCCTCCAAGATAACGAAAGAACAGATAATAAAAAAAATAGGTGAGCTTGGATATCAGGCTTCTGAGTCTATGGAAGATTTTGAAAAAAAAAGTTAGAAGAAGAGCAGAGATTAAGATATAGATTTTTAACTGCTTTTGTATTAACAGTTTTTATATTCCTGATACATTTTTCTCCTTTTTCCATAAACGAAACAGCAGAAAATATCCTTATCTTCCTGCTGGCAACGGTGGTTCAGTTTTATGCTGGTTTTGATTTTTATCGGTCAGCTATCTCTAACTTAAAAAACAGAATTGCAGATATGAACCTTTTAGTAGTTATTGGAACATCAGCCGCTTACTTTTACTCTGTTTTTGTTTTTCTTTTTCCCCATCTCTTTCCTGTGGATATGAGAAATCTGTATTTTGATGGGGCTGCAGCAATCATAACCTTTGTTCTTTTAGGCAGATATTTAGAAAGCCGTTCAAGGAATAAAGCTTCAGATTTTATGAAAAAACTTCTCAGTCTAAAACCAGAAAAAGCTACTATACTGGTAGACGGCAAAGAGATAGATGTACCTATAGAAAACATAGTTGTAGGAGATGCAGTTATTGTCAGGGCAGGTGAAAAGATACCTGTTGATGGAGTAATTATTTCTGGCTCGGCAGAGATTGACCAATCTATGGTTACAGGAGAGTCTGTTCCTGTTTTGAAAAAAGAGGGAGATACAGTAATAGGAGGAACAGTTAACACAAACGGTTATCTTGTAATTCGGGCAGAAAAGACAGGAAAAGACAGCTTTGTATCTCAGATGATTAAGCTCTTATCAGAAGCTCAAGAAAAAAAACCTCCTATTGGAAGACTTGCAGATAAAATTGTTGCTATTTTTGTTCCTGCGATTATGATTGTTTCTATTTTGACATTTGATGTATGGTATATCCTTGATAGGCCTGATATTGCATTTTTGTCTGCTGTTTCTGTCCTTATTATTGCCTGCCCCTGTGCCCTTGGAATTGCTACTCCTATTGCTGTTGTTGCCTCTGTAGGAAGGGGAGCAAAGGAAGGAATTTTGATAAAAAATCCTGAGATGGTAGAAAGGATAAACAGTATTGATACAGTCATTTTTGATAAAACAGGAACATTAACTGAAGGAAAACCATCTGTCATTAAAAAAATGATAAAAAATGAAAATCTCCTTTCCGTGGCATATCCTCTGCTGAAGAGCAGTTCTCATCCTGTTTCTCAGGCTGTCCTTCCTTACATCCCTGAAACTGGTATAAAAGCTGAAGACATAAAATCTGTTCCCGGCAAAGGCATTAAAGGAAAAGTTAACGGTATGGAAGTTATCATAGGCAATAGTGTTTTCCTTTCTGAAAATGGCTACACTGCAGAAGCCAGTTCAGGTTATACAGAGCTGTTAATAGGTGTTGATGGAACTGTTGTTGCCCAGTTTTTACTTGAGGACAGGTTAAAAGATGAAGCAAAAAGGGTAGTATCAAAGCTAAAAAAAATGGGTTTTCAAACAGTTCTTCTTACGGGAGACAAAGAGGATGCAGGTAAAAAGGTATGTGAGACTCTAAATATAGATGAGTGCTATTATCAGCTCCTTCCAGAAGAAAAATACGAAATCGTAAAAGAAAAACAGAAAAAAGGGAAAAAAGTGGCATTTGTAGGAGATGGAATAAATGATGCTCCCTCAATGGCTGTTTCTGATGTCGGCATAGCTGTTCTTCAGGCAACAGACATAGCAAAGGAAGCAGGTGATATAATCCTGATAAAAAAAGACCTGAGATTACTGCTAAAAGCGATAAACTTATCAAAACAGTCTTTTAAAATAATAAAACAGAACCTTTTCTGGGCTTACGTGTACAATCTTATTGGAATACCTGTAGCTGCTGGAATTCTATATTCTTTTGGAATCATGTTAAAACCTGTGCTTGCAGGAATAGCAATGTCTTTTAGCTCTGTTACTGTCGTTTTGAACGCCCTTAGAATACAGTTTAAAAATTTAGAGGAGTAGCTGTGGATATTATTGACATTATTTCAATAGAACCTTTTGCTGTTGTTGGACATAGAGGTGCAAAGGGAAGGAAACCTGAAAACACAGTTTCTGCCATTGAGTATGCCCTGAAAGTGGGAGCTGATGTTGTGGAAGTTGACGTCAGACAGACAAAGGATGGAGAGCTTATCCTTTTACATGATAGGGATTTTAAGAGGCTAACAGGCAGAGCTTTTATTCCATCACAGCTGAGCTATAGATTTATAAAGGAAAACATAACCATAGATGGTGAACCTGTAGCAACACTTGAAGATGCTTTAAAGGTAGTAAATGGGAAGGCAGGTCTGTTTATTGAGATAAAAGAGCCTGAAACTACAGAAAAAGTCGTTGAGACAGTAATCTCTTATAATGCTGAAAAGTGGGTATGTTTTATATCTTTTTATGAAGAAGCACTGATAAAGATTAAAGAGATTAATCCTCAGTTGAAAACAGGGCTGATTTATATGAAACCTCCGGGAAAAATATATCAGGCTAAAAAAATAGAGTGTGAAATTGTCCTTCCCCTATACAGACTTGCCACAGAAAAGGCAGTAAAATTTGCCCACAGATTAAATCTGAAGGTTGTTTCGTGGGTTATAAACGACTATGAGACGGCAAAACTTATGGACAGCAGAGGCGTTGATGCGGTAGCATCAGATTATCCGGACCTGGCTGTAAAGTGGAGAGAAATGCTAAAGGGGGAGTAATCCCCCTTTTATCTTAATGCTGGACGCCACCTTCTCCGTGGGGATGTCCGTGTTTAATCTCTTCTAAAGATGCATCTCTTACATTAACTACTTCTACTTCAAAAACAAGGTCTTTACCTGCCAGTGGATGATTCATATCAACAGTAACACTGTTTTCATCAAAACTTACAACAACCATATTAATAATCTGACCATCTGGTGTTTGAGCCTGTAGAGGCATACCTTCTTCAAGTTCAATACCCTGGAAATACTCTCTTGGAACCTGCTGGACAAGTTCAGGATTTTTTTCTCCGTATGCTTCTGAAGCAGGAACCTCAATAGTCCTTTTTTCTCCTACTTCCATACCTTCCATTCTGCTTTCTAATCCAGGTATGATGTTCTCAGCTCCAAACAGAACGGTAAGAGGTTGACCATAAGCCTGACTGCTGTCAAGGACTTCACCAGTTTCTTTGTCCTTGAGTGTGTAGTGGAATGTTACTACTTTGTTACCTGTAGCTTTCATAAAAAAAACTCCTTTTATCTGTATTTAGCACCTTTATGGTGCTATACTTCCTTCAAAAACTCCTGAATACTTTTTCTCTCAAAATTTTCTTCAGTTGAATAAATATATATGCTTTTTTCGGTGCTGTCCAGTCCAATAACTATTACTTTTTTGTATCTATTATTAAAAGCAAATCTAAGAGATTCTTTAAAATCTCTGTTGATAATGTCTCTACCTACTTTGTATCCTTTTTCTCTTAAATGTTTCCCTAATCTATAGGCTAATTTTTTGTCAGGAGTAATGTCTATTATAAAGAAATCTTTGTAATTTTTTTCTCTTATTAGATTGGAATTTCTTAAGTATTCCCACATACTTAGAACATCAAATGCAAAACCAGTTGCAGGGACATCTCCATCATATTTTGATATTAGATTGTCGTATCTTCCCCCATGTCCTATAGGTTTTTTAAAATCTTTAATAAAGATTTCAAAAACAATCCCCGTGTAGTAAGAGATTTCTTTTGGTTCTCCTAAATCAAAAACAATCTGTTCAGAAAGTTCGTATTCTTTTAAAATAGAGTAAATTTGATTTAGTTGATTAAATATTTCTGTTATCCCTTTTATACTGTATTTGTCTGTCAGGTAGTTTATTAAAGAAATGTTTCCCTGAAGTTTAGGCAGTTCAATGATAAAATCTTTTAGGCTACCTCCTATATTTTTTTTTGAAATAAATCTTTTTAAATTATAAATCTCCCTGTTTTTTACGTATTCCATGAAAGCAGAATATTCTTCCTCTGTTATTTGGAGAAGTTCTTTTAAAGTAGAAAATATCCTGGTATTGTTTATGTCTATCTGAAAATTCTTTATGTCTAATGTTTTCAAAGATTGGGATGCAACGGCTATAACTTCCGCATCTGCCTCCAAACTTCTGGAACCTATTAACTCAATACCTGTCTGAACTTTTTCCCACAGATTGTCTCCTTTTGGAGGTGAATACCTGAATATTGTGCCTGTGTAGTAGTATCTTTTTGGTAGCTCTTTATTCTTCAGAGAAGAATAGTATCGTGCTATCTGTGCGGTAAAGTCTGCTCTTAGTGAGAGTATCTCACCACTGCTCCTATCAACAATCTTAAAGCTTTTCCCTGTAATCTCTTCGTCTAACCCTCTGCTGTGGACTGAAAGATATTCAAAAAACGGCAGTTTTATCTCTTCATAAGCCCACTGCTCAAAAACATTATTTATTTTTTTTATTATCTGTTTTATCTCAAAAGTTTCAGCTCTGCTGAAGGTTCTAACGCCTGCTGGTAAATCTATGTTCATCACTTCTCCATTACAGTGCATCTAAAGCAGGAATAAACAAATCACCAAGGAAGTATGTGTTATTCAGCTTGTACAGAATAGGTCTGACCTTTTCGTAATCCAGTATTGAGTAAGATGCGTTATCACATCCAAAGCTCCAGAATTTTGCCAGAGGTAGATTAAGACCTGCCACAAAGGAAGCTCTTATTGGGACTGTATGGGATACTGCCACAACTGTTTCTCCGTCGTGCTTTTCAAGCATTCTTTCCTGAAATCTCTTAACCCTGTTGTAAACATCTACCAGCGTTTCTCCATGGGGAAATTTGATTGTTTCAGGTTCGTAAAGCCACTGACGGAACATGTCTGGATATTTTTCCTTTACTTCCTCAACTAACATTCCAGACCACTCTCCGTGGTCTATCTCTATAATATCTTCGTCAATCTGTATATCAAGACCTAATTCTTTTGATATATACTCGGCAGTCATGTAGGTTCTTTTTAAGGGGCTTGAGTAAAGGGCTGAAGGTTTGTACTTTTTCAGAGTAAGTGCTAAAAGCTGTGCCTGTTTGTGCCCTCTTTCTGACAGCTCAGGGTCAAGTCTTCCCTGATATTTTCCAATAGGATTCCACAGACTCTCTGCATGCCTGACATATATAATCCTTACTGCCATTTTTTCTCCTTCAGATGTTATTTATTATAATTTCCTGAGCTTTTTTAACGCCTTTTCCTATATCTACGTTCAGTCCCATTTTGTATAGTGCTATTTCTAATCCTGCAATAACCTGAATAATATCATTAAAGTCAAAATATCCCATGTGGGCTATACGGAAAATTTTGCCTTTGAGGTGGTCCTGCCCACCTGCAACCCTGAAGCCAAGTTCTAACAGCTTTTTCCTCAGCTGGTCAGCATCTATTCCTGCAGGAGCGTAAACGCCTGTTGCTGAATTGGAAGGACTTTCTGACAGAAGTTTTAGACCGATTTCTTTAACAGCCTCTCTTGTTGCCTGTGCAAGTATCTGATGTCTTTTTGCAAGGTTTTCAAGACCTTCACTGAGTATAAGCTGTAAACTTTCGTTAAGTGCAATGATTAGATTTATTGCTGGTGTGTAGGCTGTCTGTCCCTTTTGCTGTTTTTTAGCTTCCTTTGCCACGTCAAAGTAATACTTTGGTATGTTGCTTTTTGATAGTCTTTTTTCTGCCTTTTCGCTGAAGTAAAGAACAGACAGTCCTGGAGGAAGCATCAACGCCTTTTGGGAACCTGTTACAAGAACATCTATTCCCAATTCTTCTGGATAAACCTCATAAACTCCAACAGATGTTATACCGTCAACGACTAATATACAGTCCTCAAGTTTTGCAGAAATCTCACCTAAAAACTTAACATCATGATATGTTGTTGTGGATGTTTCTGATTGCTGGACAAAAATTCCTCTTATGTCAGGAAATTCACCAACTATCTCAACTATTCTGTCTTTATCGTATGTTTTTCCCCATTCTATCTCGTAATCAACCACTTTCAACTCAAATTGGGAGGCTATCTCTTTCCACCTCTGACCAAACTTTCCCCCATTTATTATTAAAACCCTGTCTCCTTTTCTGAAAAAATTCAAAACAGATGCTTCCATTGCTCCTGTTCCAGATGAGGAAAACAGAACGACATCTCTTTCTGTTTTTAACAGTTTCTGCAGTTTTTGTCTAACATCTTTGAATATCTGGGTAAACTCTGGCGTCCTGTGATGGATAATCTGCTGTCCTAATGCTTTGATAACCTGAGGAGGAAGAGGAACAGGTCCTGGTGTGAACAGTCTTTCCTTTATAAGCATAAATCCTCCTGCTCTTTAGTATGATTGTCTATTATATCAAAATTAAGTCTGTTTATTTTTACTGTTTTTCCTTCGGGACTCTTTAGCAAAAGATACTCTTTTGTTTCTTCTAATACATAATCTGGAGTTAGGGGGACTTTTCCTAATCCACCAGGCAAGTCAACTGCATAAACAGGGATACCCATTCCTGAAACTTTTCCCCTTAGATGTTCTAATATCTCTATTCCTCTTTTAATGTCTGTTCTAAAATGCATAACACCTTTTGTAGGGTCACAGTAAAACAGGTAGTAAGGTTTTATTTTTACCTGAAGAAGATTTCTCATTAAGTCCTCAATTATGTAAGGGTCGTCATTTATTCCTTTTAGCAGGACTGTCTGGTTTAGAACAGGAGTTCCTGTTGAAAGTATATTTCTGACAGCCTTTTTGACAACATCTGTAACCTCGTCAGGATGATTAAAATGTGTAACAATCCACAGCTTGTCGCATCTATCTAACAGCTCAAGCAGTCCATCATCAAAAAATCTGTAAGGATTAACGACTAACTCCCTTGTTCCTATTCTGATAATCTTTACATGTTCAATTCTGCTTAGATGCTCCAATATAAACTCTAACTTTCTGTTTGGAAGTGTTAGAGGATCTCCCCCAGAAATAAGGACTTCCTTTATAATAGGGTTATTCCTGATGTATTCAATCATCCTTATGTATTCTTCATACCTGTTTGCCCTTTCTTCCTCTAAAAAAATCCTTTTTCTCATACAGTGCCTGCAGTAAACAGAGCAGAATGTGGTAACCCTGAAAAGAACTCTGTCAGGATACCTGTGGGTCAGTCCTTTAACAGGGCTCATAACTTCTTCTTTGAAAGGGTCAAAACTTCCTTCTGCTTGTATTTGTGGGTCTATTTCCTTACAGGAAGGGAGTATCTGTTTTAGAATAGGATTATTCAGGTCAGAAAGGTCTTTGACAAGGGATAGATAGTATGGAGTTGTTCCTGTTCTGAATACTTTCTCCACTTTTTTCAAATGGGATAGGTCTATGCCTAATATCTCTTCAAGCTGGGAAAGAGACCTTATTCTGTTTCTTATCTGCCACTTCCAATCTTCCCAATCCCATTTTGAAACATCAGCCCATTGTGGAAATCTCTTCCAGTAGTCCTTTTTAAGAACTCTCATTTTTTTACCTCCCCCAGACCGCTCTGGTAACAAACTCATTACTGAAAAGGCTCAAAGTAACCATAAGCACATACAAAACAAAATATGTAACAACAAGCTTTTCTACAACATTTTTAAATAAATATATTCTTATGAATGAAATTATCGTGAACAAAAAAATAATAGTGCTGCCAAGCAGAATGTGGAGACTGTATCTGTCAGCAGGAGTCTGAACAGAATGTAGATATGTTAACTCTTCAAACCCTGTAATTCCTGCAAGAATAACAATAATGTATCCAAATAAAACAATGCTTCCAGCTATTTTGGATACAGTTTTTTTCCCTGTAATGACAGCTCCAAGCTCAAAAAAAAGGCCGAGGAGTGGGATGAGAACTCCAAATCTTCCGACCATTGCGTGAACAAGGTTGTATTCCAACTCAAGCTCCGATATATTAATTGACGAAAAGATATTATAAGAAAAAAAATGGGAGGTTAAAATATGCTGAGGAAAGTTTCCCATCCTTTTGTGGTTCTGTCAATGGCATTTTACTTTCTGTTTCTTCATACTGCTCCTGCACTGGCAGGTATGGTAGGCTCTGTAACTTCAGAGGGTAAAACAGTTCAATCATTAAGAGAGATGGAAATAAACAAAATACAGAGAGCTCTTGAAAACGAGCTTGTAAGAGAAAAACTGCAGGCGTATGGACTGACACCTCAGGAAGTTAACGAGAAACTTTCACAGATGTCTGACCAGCAGATACACATGCTTGCACAGGCTTCAGATAAGGTCTTAGCAGGTGGAGACCTGTTAGGAACAACAATAGCAGTTCTTATAATAATTCTCCTCATTGTTCTGATACTTAAACTGATGGGGAAAGAGATAATAATAGCCTGAAGTTGAGGAGATACATTTTATCTTTACTACTTTTGTTTAACCTGGCTCACAGTGCAACGCTGAATGTTCCATTTGTCAAACAGCAGTCGGAGTTTTGCGGACCGGCTGCTTTATCTTCTGTTTTTTCTTATTACGGCTTAAAAATATCTCAGGAAAAGATAGCCGAAAAAGTCTACACTCCTCAGCTAAAAGGGGCATTAATATCAGACCTTGAAAATTATGCAAAGTCCATGGGTTTTAAAACACAATTAGGTCAGGGAAATATTGAAATAATTAAAAAATACATAGATAGAAAAATTCCTGTTATTGTCCTCCTTGATTATGGTTTTTTGATGTTTACGAAACTCCATTATGTCGTGATAACAGGTTATAATGAAGATGGGTTTACTATCCATACAGGTTATGAGAAAAATAGACTGATAAAATACAGGGATTTTGAGAAATTATGGAAAAAAACAGGAAAGGCTTATTTAGCTATTTATCGCTGATATTGTTTTCAATATTTTTATACTCCTGCTCTATGCCTAAAATAGTTGTTCTCAAAGACCCCCTCTCAGCTGAAGAGCATAACAACTTAGGAGTGGCATACGAAAAAAAAGGTCTTCTTGACCTTGCAGAAAAAGAATATAAAAAGGCCATAAGGAAAAAACCTGACTGGGATATTCCATACTTTAATTTAGGTAATATTTATTATAAGAAAGGAAATCTGAAAAAAGCCCTGCAGTTTTACAAAAAGGCTGTAGAACTTAATCCTGACAACACAGATGCTCTGAACAACATTGCGTATGTATATTATCTATTAAAGGATTACAATAAAGCCTATTATTACATCAAAAAAGCCCTTTCTAAAAAATTGAAATCTGAATATCTCCAGACAATGAAAGAGATAGAGGAAAAGATTTATGAATCTGACTAAAGGGGTTAATATTGGCTCTGTCCTGTTTGCTGGATTTGTTGCAGGATATGTGATGTATGTTGTTGACCTTGCTTTAGATGGATTTTTAGGTCTGTTTGGCAGCTACAAGATTTATAAACAGTGGCTTGTTGATGCAGGGCTGTTCCCGGGTTTTGAGGACATAGCCCTTTTTTTAGGGCATCAGTTTAACAGCATACTCTTTGGATTTTTCTTTGCCTATCCTTATGTGTACAACAGGCTTCCCAGCAGTCTGATTTTAAAAGGCGGTTTGTTTGCAGTAATCTGGCACATTTTAGTTTTAATTGTATCTGGCATAACGGGTTTACTTGGTTCTAAATGGATGTCTGCACTGATACATATGGACGTAAGTGGACACATCACACTGTTTCTCCTCCATTTGGTGTGGGGAGTTACACTTTCACTTTTTTATAAACCGCCGGAGGAAAAATTATGAAACTTGTTTCTGTGATAGGTGGTTCACAGATTTTACCTTCTTCCGAAGAATATTCCTTTGCTTACAAGCTTGGAAAACTAATAGCAAAAAAAGGCTGGGGAGTTGTATGTGGAGGTAAATCAGGTGTTATGGAAGCTGTATGTAGAGGAGCAAAGGAAGAGGGGGGATTAACAGTTGGGATAATGCCTTCTATAACAGGAGAAGATGCAAATCCTTATATAGACATAAAAATAAATACAGGATTGGGGCACGGAAGAAATCCTATTGTTGTTTCTTCTGGGGAGTTTGTTGTAGCAGTAGGTGGAGGTTACGGGACACTATCTGAAATAGCTTACAGTCTCATATATGGAAAAACAGTGTTAGGATACAAAACTCACAGAGTCAAAGGTGTTATTAAGATTTTTTCTGTTGAAGAAATTGAAGAATATTTAAAATAAGTGCCCCCGACGGGATTCGAACCCGTGTCGCCGGCGTGAAAGGCCGGTGTCCTAGGCCTGGCTAGACGACGGGGGCAAATGGTGAGTCGCCCGGGGGTCGAACCCGGGACCACCGGTTTAAAAGACCGGTGCTCTACCAACTGAGCTAGCGACTCAACCAAGGACAGAATAATTTAGAATAAAATTAAGGCTTTGTCAAGATTTTGTGTATCGGTTCAATACATGGTGAACACCTACCGATAAAAATTTTAACACTTTCCATAGGCTACTTCAGCAGGAGTTCTTAATCCTAAGGCGTAATGTGGTCTTATAAAGTTATAAACCCTGAGATATCTCCTTAGCTTTCTATTTAGCTCATCTATAGTGTATTCTGTTCCCTCTATTAGTCATAATTCCTCTTCTATACTCCTTATTAGCCTCTCTACATTTGAGTTTGTCTTTGGACTTTTGGGATAGCTAAAGTAATGCTTTATCCCCTCTTCTTTCAGGTATTTGTCAAACTCTCCTAAAAACTCGCTATTGTTGTGTCTGTTGGCTCAAATCATAGATTTGTCTATAAACTGATAATACGTTTCTATTAGCCTGGTTTGTTTTAATACCATATAAACTGTTGACGGAGAAACTTTTATTCCTTTCTCTATTTCTAAGTATTTAGCTATTTTTTCTTTTTTAGTCTTATTTTTACTTCTCTTATTTTGCTTGAGATTTTCTTTGGAAATAACGAAAACATATATGTGCTTGTTTCAACTATTCCTTTCATGACACCTACCTCCTTTTTTTATCTCTTTCGGTAGGTGTCCACTTTCTTTCTGAACTTATACATACACCTTCTCTATTATTTCTCTTATCCTTTCTGAAGCTTTACCATCACCATAAGGATTAACAGCTTTTGACATCTTTCTGTATTCGTCTTTATCCTCTAAAAGTAAAGATACCTCTTCAGCTATCTTTTCCCTATTTGTTCCCACTAACTTTGCCGTTCCTGCTTCTATTCCTTCCGTTCTTTCTGTAACTTCTCTCATCACTAAAACAGGTTTACCTAATGAAGGAGCCTCTTCCTGTATTCCTCCACTATCTGTTAAGACTAAATAGGATTTGTTCATAAGCCATATGAGATATGGATATTCTAAAGGCTCTATTAAATGAATATTTTCTGTCCCTTTCAGTATCTCAAAAACTGGTTTTCTTACGTTGGGATTAAGATGAACAGGATAAACTATTTCCACATCTTTATGCTTTTGGGCTATTTCTTTTAATGCATTACATATATTTTCAAAGGGTTTTCCAAAACTTTCTCTTCTGTGTCCTGTAACTAATATTATTTTTTTTGAAAAGTCCAAGAAATTAAAAAATTTATAAAACTTTTCTTCTCCCTGTTTTTTTATTATATCTAAACCTAAAAAAAGGGCATCTATAACAGTATTTCCTACAACATAAACATTTTTCTTTATGTTTTCATTAAAAAGATTTTCTTTGGCTTTCTCAGTAGGGGCAAAGTGATAATCTGCTAAATGTCCAACTAAAACCCTATTTATCTCTTCTGGAAATGGAGAGTATTTGTTAAAACTTCTAAGTCCTGCTTCTATATGAGCTATAGATACCTTTTGGTAGAAAGCAGATAATGCTCCAACAAAAGCTGTTGTAGTATCTCCCTGAACAAAAACTAAATCTGGTCTGAAATTCTGTAAAACAGGTTCAATTTCTTTAATCATATTTGCTGTAAGTTCAGAAAGAGATTGATTAGGTTTCATAATATTTAAATCAAAATCTGGTTTTATCTTAAAGAATTTTAAAACCTGGTCAAGCATTTCTCTATGTTGAGCAGTTATACACACCTTTGTTTCAAATATTTCTGCATATTTTTCAAACTCTTTTATCAGTGGAGCTAACTTTATTGCCTCTGGTCTTGTCCCAAAAATCAGTAAAATCTTAAATTTATTTCTCATATGACAAACCTTCTCTAAAAAATCATAAATTAAGTATATTCCTTAATGCTGCCACCTTAAACCGTTTTTTCCATCAATTCCAGAACAACCTTTTCAAAACTGCTTTATAAAATTCTGAGGTTACATCAAAGAACTAAAGTTTCAGTTACAAAAAACGAAAAGTGAAAAACATACTTGACATTCACAAAAAAAAATTATATTTAGTATGCTCATTTAAAAGCAGGGAGGACTACTATGGATATTGAAAAAATCAGGGAAAATCTTCTGAAAAAAAAGGCAGAAATCCTTGAATCTTTAGCAAACAACAACAGTGAAGACCTGAATGAAAAGTCTGGAGTTGAAGATGCAGCTGATACTGTTACTTCTGAGATGAGCAGAGAAACTCTGTATAAGCTTTCACAGGCAGAAAGAGAAACACTGTTTTATATAGATATTGCCCTGAAAAAGATAGAAAACGGAACTTACGGTGTGTGTGAAGAATGTGGAGCTCCAATAGGGGAAAAAAGATTGGAGGCTATTCCGTGGGTTAGACTCTGTATTGACTGCAGTCAGAATGAAGAAGTGCTTAAATCCTTTTCCAACAGGTCTGATGACCTTGGATTTTACCACATTATCCCTGGAACAATGGAAGACGAGGACACAGGAAAAATTCCAGAGTAATGGATAAAAAGTTTTTAATTTTTTTGGTAATTTCCCTCTCTGTGATAGGAATAGACCTGCTTACAAAAAAGATTATCACCGATTATCTGATTAGAAACGGAAATGTTTCTATCATTCCCGGATTCTTTGACCTTACACTTGTATGGAACAGGGGGGCAGCTTTTGGAATTTTTGGAGATGCTCCAGAATACATCAGGAAACTAATTTTGATAGGAGCTTCTTCTGTAGCTGCTGTGGTAGCATTCATTTATGCATACATAAAAAGCAGTAAACTCTCTTACTGGGAAATAATTTCTCTGGCTCTTATTGCAGGTGGAGCAGTAGGCAACCTTTATGACAGAATTTTTATTGGGGCTGTAAGGGATTTCTTTGATTTTTACATAAAAAACCACCACTGGCCAGCCTTTAATATAGCAGATTCAGCTATCACGATAGGAATTGCAGGTTTTGTTGTATACGAACTATTTTTCAAGAAAAAAAACTGAAATCTTCCCACAGTTTCCTATATTTATAAAACTGATATAATTAATCTGTTAATAACGGAGGAAAAGGGTAAAAGATGATTGGATACGTGTTTAAAAAGATTTTTGGAACAAAAAATGAAAGGGAAATAAAAAAGATAAGACCTATTGTAGAAAAAGTTAACCAGTTAGAAAAGCAGTTTGACCAGTTATCAAACAAGGAAATCAGAGAAAAAAGCTTGAAACTGATTGAAAGAGTCAGGTCAGATAAACAGCTAAGTGATGCTATAACACAGGGAGAGATTGTTGATATCCTGCCTGAAGCTTTTGCTCTTGTGAAAGAAGCAGCAAAAAGAACACTGGGGCTTAGACCTTTTGATGTTCAGCTGATCGGTGCTGTTGCTCTCCACAAGGGAAATGTGGCAGAGATGAAAACAGGTGAAGGTAAAACTCTCGTTGCATCTATATCTATATACCTTAATGCTCTTACAGGAAAAGGTGTTCACCTTGTTACAGTCAACGATTATCTTGCAAAAAGGGATGCCGTCTGGATGGGTTCTATATACAAATTTTTAGGACTGGACGTTGGGGTTATAAACACAAACCACCAGTCTTTCATGGTAGAGTGGGTAGATGAAGAAAAATTTAATGAAGCTATAGAAAAAGATATGAGAGTATGGCCAAAAGGATATGAAGGAGAGCTTTTGCCTTCCGAGCTTTACAACATTGAAGCAAGGAAAAACTTCTTTACACATGCTGTAGAAGCAGAAAGAAGGCAGGCTTATGAAGCAGATATAACTTACGGAACAAATAATGAGTTTGGATTTGACTATCTGAGAGACAACATGGTCTTTTCTATAGAACAGGTTGTTCAGGTAAAAGGGCATCACTATGCGATAGTTGACGAAGTTGATTCAATACTTATTGATGAAGCAAGAACACCTCTGATTATTTCAGGACCTTCAGGGGAAGACGTTTCTATCTACTACACAGCAGATGCCTTTGTTAAAACACTTGTAAAAGATGAAGACTTTATTGTTGATGAGAAAAACAAAACAGCTGTTTTAACAGAAAAAGGAGCAGAGAAGGCAGAAAAATACTTTAATCTTGAAAACCTTTATGATCCTAAAAATATAGACATACTTCACGCTATCACCCAGTCTCTCAGAGCAAACTCTCTGTTCCACAGGGATGTTGATTATGTTGTGAAAGATGGTCAGGTAATTATTGTTGACGAGTTTACCGGCAGACTTATGCCCGGTAGAAGATGGTCTGATGGTCTCCATCAGGCAATAGAGGCAAAAGAAGGGGTAAAAATAGAAGCAGAGAACCAGACCCTTGCATCCATAACATTCCAGAACTACTTCAGAATGTACGACAAGTTAGCTGGTATGACAGGAACAGCAGAAACAGAAGCAGAAGAGTTTAAGGAGATATATGGACTTGACGTTCTTGTTATACCTACAAACAAACCTGTTATCAGAAAGGACTACCCGGACCTTGTTTACAAAACAAAAAAAGAAAAGTTTGATGCTGCCATAAAAGAGATTGAACAGCTCCACAAACAGGGAAGACCTATACTTGTTGGAACGGCATCTATTGAGACATCTGAGCATCTGTCAGCACTCCTGAAGAAAAAAGGCATAAAACATCACGTTCTGAACGCTAAGCACCACGAGAAGGAAGCGGAAATAATAGCGCAGGCTGGAAGAATTGGAGCTGTTACTATAGCCACAAACATGGCAGGAAGAGGAACAGACATTCTTCTTGGTGGAAACCCTGAATTTTTGGCAAAAGAGATACTGAAGAAAAAAGGTTTAACACCAGAAGAAGCAACAGAAGAACAGTTTAAAGAAGCATTAAAGGAAGCCCAGAAGATAACAGCAGAAGAAAAGAAAAAGGTTGTTGAGCTTGGAGGACTTGCTGTAATAGGAACAGAAAGGCACGAATCAAGAAGAATAGATAATCAGCTTAGAGGTAGAGCTGGAAGACAGGGAGACCCCGGTTCTTCAAGATTTTATCTTTCCCTTGAGGATGACCTTCTCAGACTGTTTGGCGGAGACAAACTAAAGAATCTGATGGACAGACTGAAAATTCCTGATGGAGAGCCAATAGAGAGCTCAATGGTAACAAAGGCTATAGAAAATGCTCAGAAAAGAATAGAGGGTCAGAACTTCCAGATAAGAAAGAGACTGCTTGAATTTGACGATGTAATGAACAAACAGAGACAGGTTATATACTCTCTCAGAAGAGACATATTAGAAGGGGTTAACCTGAAGGAAGAGCTGAAGCAGTGGCTTTACGATGTGGGGCTGTTTTACATAGATAAGTATGCTCCGGCAGAAGAATATCAGGAAAAATGGGATTTAGACGAACTGGAAAAAACATTTAAAGAGTGGCTTAACATTGAGATAAAAATCCCAAGGGATAGAGAATGGGACAGAAAAGAACTTGAAGATTTTATCTTCTCTGAGGTAGAAAAGGTTTATGCCAGAAAAGAAGAATATTACGGCTCTGGCTTGATGAGAGAATTTGAAAGATACATAACACTGCAGGTTTTAGATAATCTGTGGAAGGAACACCTCCATCTGTTGGACAGACTGAGAGAGAGTGTTTACCTGAGGGGATACGCCCAGAGAGACCCATTAGTTGAGTATAAGAAGGAGTCGTTCAATCTGTTTGAGGACATGCTCTTTAGAATGAAACAGCATACATTAGAGTATCTGTTTAAAACAGAGATAACATCAGAAGAACAGGTTGAAGAGGAAAAGAAAAAATTAGAAGAAGAAACTCAAAAACTGTTAGAAGAAGCTCAGCTCTCAACAGAAGAAGAGGAAGCAAAGAAAAAGAAGAAAAAGAAAAAACTGATAAAATACAAAAACAGAGTAGAAAGGAGAAAAAAGAAAAAGTCTAAATAACTACTCATAGGGGATTTCTTCTTCAAATCCCCACTCTTCTATCTCTTCTGTTTTCAGTCTCTCCTGCCAGCATTTTTCACAGAAGTATAACTCTTCAATGTTTGGGTCTTCGTAAACAGGAACGTTAGTAGCTCCGCATTTATAACACTCTGCATCTTTGCCGGTTTTTTTGTTTAATCTTTTTAAACTTTTTATTTTGTCCATTTTAAACTCCCATTTTTGCTATAAAATTAATAAAAACAGGAAAGTTTATGTATGATAAACAGCATAAGGAGGAGTTATGGAAAACTTTGAGCAGATAAAGAGAGATTTTGAGTTTAGGGATGACGACGTTAGAAATATTCTGAGACTAAAACCTGTAATGGAAAAGTACAAGGAAGAGTTCATAGAGAGATTTTATAAATTTATATTTAGGTTTCCTGAAGCAGGTAGATACCTAAAATCAGAAGAGATAGTCAAAAGGCATCAGGACAAACTTAGGGAATGGTATGATGACCTGTTTTCAGGAAGATATGATTACTCCTATTTTGCGAAACTTTACAGAATAGGTGAAAAGCATGTGGAGATAGGACTGCCTACACACTATGTGAATGCATCTTTTAACTTTATCAGGAGATTTTTTATAGAAAAAATAAATCAGGAATTCGGTCTTTCTGAAGAGAGAAACCAGCTTGTTGCTTCTATTGGAAAACTTTTAGACATAAATCTTGATGTTCTGACAGCAGCTTATAGGGAAGAGGAGCTCAGCCGATACCAGATAATGTCAAAGTTTGAAAAAACCCTTTTTGTAACAGCCAAAAAGTTTTCTGAAATGCTGGATTTTGCCCTTGTAGGAGCATTGATATTAGTTTCTTTCTTTGTTTTAGGACTTTTTGTTTACGACATTTACCAGCTTGTTTTTGGTATTGTTCCGATAGATAAGGGGATACTGATGACTTTGGGAACACTCCTTGTTCTGTGGGCAGTTTCTGAGCTGATGCAGGAAGAGATTAAGCACCTGAAAGGTGGGGGCTTTGCTATTGGTGCGTTTATCGGTGTTGCCCTTGCTGCTGTAATCAGGAAAATACTTATAGTTTCCCTTTCTGCTGAAAAAGCCCTTGAACTTTTAAGCTTTGGAGCTATAGTGTTAGCTCTTGGAATAGTTTACTGGCTACTGATGAACAAAAAAGTATAAAGGAGAAATCTTGAAACTAAAATTTAAAGACCGTTATGAATACTCCCTTTACTGGGAAAGATATGTCAACTTAGAAAGGGAAGCAGAAAAGCAGTTTCACCTTTCGGAGATAACCTCCCTGTCTGGCAGGGAAAGAGAAAAAAAGGGCAGGGCTGTACTTGGACTGAAAGCTGTATTTATCGGAACAATTGTAGGAGATTTTTTGGTTTACAGGTTTTACAGAGATGACATGCCAGACCACCAGATAAATGTGGGAGATGTAGTTTTAGTCAGCAGGAAACATCCCCTCAGAGACGGCATAGAAGGAACTGTCTTTGAAAAGGGAAAAAACTTTATAACTGTTGTGTTTTCCCAGAGACTTCCTCAAGGGAAAAAATGGAGAATAGACCTGTTTGTTAACGACATAACATTTAAGAGGATGCTTGGCTCTTTAGAATTCTTTGAAAAAGGTTATTCCCTCTTTGATGAAAAAGTTGTTTTAGGCAGGAAAAAACCTCATTTTTGTGAAGAGGAAGTAGAGATTGAAAATAAAAAGCTGAACCAGTTTCAGAGGGAAGCAGTAAAAAGGGCTGTTTGCAGTAAAGAGCTTTTTCTGATACATGGACCTCCCGGAACAGGAAAAACAACAACACTTATTGAAGTGATAATCCAGCACATAAAAAAAGGCTACAGGATTTTAGCCACAGCAGACAGCAACACAGCAGTTGACAACATAGTAGAAGGTCTAATCAAAAGAGGAGTAAATGTAGTCAGAATAGGACATCCTGCAAGACTTAAAAAAGAGCTTTTAGATGTATCAATTGATGCAAAAGCCGAAGCCCATCCTCAGTATGCGAAAATCAAGGAAATAGAAAACAAGATAAGGAAACTGAGAAGTTATCAGGAAAGCTACAGGAAACCTACTCCTCAGCTTAGAAGAGGTCTTTCTTATGATGAGATTTTAAAGTATGCAAAAGCAGGAAAAAAAGTAAGAGGACACAGACTTGAAACATTAAAAAGCATGGCAGAATGGATAAGACTTCAGAAGGAAGTGCAGAAACTTATAAAACAAAAAAGAAACATAGAAGAAGAAATCTTAGACGATATTATCCAGAATGCCGATGTTGTCTGTGCTACAAACTCAGGAGCAGGCTCAGAGTTTTTGATGGAAGACATATTTGACGTTATTTTTATAGACGAAGCCTCCCAGTCTACAGAGCCTTCCTGCCTTATCCCTTTAATCAAAGGTAAAAAAGTTGTCCTCGCAGGAGACCACAAACAGCTCCCACCAACAGTTCTGCATCCAGATGCTAAACCTCTATCCTTTACAATGTTTGAAAGATTTATAGAGCTGTATCCTGAAAACTCATATATGCTGAAAATCCAGTATCGTATGAATGACCTTATAAAACAGTTCCCATCTGAGGAGTTTTACAACGGACAGCTTATATCAGCAGAAGAGGTAAAGGACAGAAAGCTCTCAGACATTACAGGGGAAAAAGGTTACGACCCTATAACAGATGATACCCCTGTTGTTTTTATAGACACAGAAGGAAAGCTGTTAGAGAAGCAGAAAAAAGGAAGTCGTTCCCGTTATAATCCAGAAGAAGCAAAGATTGTTGAGCATATAGTAGAAGAACTAATAAAAATAGGCGTAAAAAAGGAAGATATAGGAATAATAACCCCTTACAAAGACCACGAGGAGTATCTGAAAAAAATTATTCCAGAGGTGGAGGTAAAGACTGTTGACGGGTTTCAGGGAAGGGAAAAGGAAGTAATCATAATATCCCTTGTTCGCTCAAATCCTGATGAAGAGATAGGGTTTTTAGACGATTTAAGAAGGCTGAATGTGGCTTTAACGAGAGCAAAGAGAAAGCTGATAGTTGTAGGAGATGCAAAGACATTGTCTTCAAACGAAACTTACAAAAAGTTTATTCAGTTTGTGTCCCAGAAAGGAGAAGTTATAAAAGCACAGGAGCTGTTAAAGGTTGATACTGAAAGGAGTATTTCTTCCTAATAAATATCTGAAAAAATATATAAGTGATAATCAGTCTGGCTGGGATTACTTTATAAAATATGCCCTTACATTTGGCTTGATTGGTCCTGTCTTATCCTTTTACAGTCTCACAACCCAGATGAAATATAGCATAGGAAAAGCTTTTTTATATTCTGTAACTACTTATTTTATGGATTTATTAGTTGTTCTGGTTTTTTCGTACCTTGTTTTTAGATTGTTTGAACGAGATTTTCACAAAACTTTAAAAATGTATGTTCTGGTCAACATTCCCATATGGCTGTCAGACATTTTTGATATTTACCAGCCGTTAAGGATTTTGAGTAATGTTGGACTAATTTACAGTTTTTATATTCTCTATAAAGTTTTAGAAAGCATAGATTTAAAGAAAAAATTTATTATTCTTTCTGTTTTCCATCTTGTTTTATATGTAATAGATGCAGTTTTATCTGAAATAATAGCAACCAATCCAGTATTACTGAAACTTTTACAAAAATAAATCCTCGTGGGAGGGCTTCTTTATTCCTATACTTTCCCTATCATAATACTTTTTTGTTCTGAATTTGTATATCAAAACGCTGTCTTCATTTTCATCCATTATCTCTTTAAGCTCATCTTTTAATATTCTCAGTGTTGCCTGCGTAATATCCCCTTCAAACACACTATTTTGAACTGGTGTTAAATACTTTTTGCATATTTTGTGTATTTTTTGAACTCTCTTTTCATTTATGTCATAAACAAGAATAATAAACATTTCCTCACCAGTTAGCTATAAATGGTTGATAAATCTGCTCTCCAAAAAAATGCTTATAAAGCTTATAACATTCTAGTCTTATTAATTTTCTGTAAGAAACTTTACCTAAATTTTTGTATTTTATAGTGGTGTTTAGTTTTTCTTCAAAAGCTCTAATGAAAATCTGCTTTCCTTTCTCGTTTAGATAAGCGAAATCAATATCTTCCTCAAAATGCTTAAGCTGGATTTGATTTTTATTTATGAGAGAAAAAATAACCCTATCTACAATTACTGGCTTAAAAATCTCTGCCAAATCAAGGTTTAGGCTAAAGCTTCTGTGGTTTGTTTCGTGGAGATATCCAATCCGCGGGTCAAGGTGAGTTCTGTAAATTTGTGAAAGAATCGTCGTATAAATCAGAGAGTTCCCAAAACTAATAAGAGCATTCAGAGGGTTTTCTGGAGGTCTTTTGGTTCTTTTATCAAAAAAGAAATCTCCAATGTTTAAAATTACATTAAAGGCCTCGTAATACTTTTTTCTAATATCCCCTTCTAATGCCATTAAAGATGGAATATCTTCTTTTTTTATCAATCTCTTTTGATTTTTCTTCAATTTTTTCAATAAAAGGTTTTATATACTCTTCTTTAGATTTTTTGTAATAGTTTAGATTTTTAAGAATGTTTGCTATTGCTCCATAAACAAAACTTTTTGCCAAAAACATTCTTTCTTCTTTTTTTAGATAAAACTGTGCCTGTTTTAAAATTATCATTCCAGAGTTTAGATGATCCCTTGGATAATAGCTTCCGATGTAATAGCCGTAGTAATTGTAGAAATAAACAGGAATTTTATTGCTGGTCAGAAATTCTAAAACCCTCTTATTCAGGTCTAAATCACCGAAAACGTGTATTTCAGAAACTGCATTTACAGGAATTACTCTCTTTTCCTCATTTTCTTTTATAAAAATTAGTGTATTATCTTTCCTTTTAAGCTGTCCGTCATTAAAAATGTAAATTGCTTTCTTCAACTTTTAGCTCTTCAGGTATTTTTCTATTTTTTTTTAAGATTGAATAGCAGTCTAATTCAAAACTTTCATAAACATTTTCTCCAACATGTTTATGATGAGGATATGTTCTTGTATTTTTATGGTGAGGAGCATTATCCCATCTAATTATCAATTTCCCATCTATTGTTTGCCAATGATAAGAATATTCACGAGCGATATTATCAGAATATTCAGTAAGATATAGCTGTGTATTATTTTTTAAATCTACTTTGATTTTTATATAAAAACCTTCTTCAAAGTATTTGAATTTAAGGACTTCATATCTTTTTATGAATGAAAAACTATTTAAACAATCAAGAATTCCCACTATTAATCTCTGATATTTTCTTTTTTATGTATTTAAGTTCTTTGATGGCTGATCATCCCATTTTTCAAAATTTTCTTTTTTCCTAACTTCTTTTTCAAATTCTGAAAATTTTTTATTGTATTTTTTTTCAAAAAGTTTAATTTCTTCTTCTAAAATATGTAATCTATAAAGTAAATCTGCTTTTAAAAGATTCTTAATTTCTTTATCATTTACTAACATTTTTTATCCACCTGTTCTATCAACTTAAAATCTCTATTTAAATTTATCGGTTTAACATATATTTTTCAACTCCAGCACATCTCTTTGTATGCACAGTTTCTGCAGTAGGGAATTTTTACAGGTTCTGGGGGTGTTTCCTGTTTTAATATTTTTTGTATTCCTTTGACGGCTTCTTCTAACTTCTGTTCTAATTCTTTTGTAAGGACAATTTTTTCTCTTTTTCTCTCTTCTGGTATTAACAGCTCTCCTTCTAAGTTAATGCCCTTTTGCTTCATATAGTATATATAAAAAGCTACCTGCATTCTTGCACTTTCTAAAAATTTTGATGATTTTTTAATTTCTCCAATTATCTTTTTGTTTGGAAGAATGTCTATCTGGATTGTGTTGTCTATGAGAAATCCTTTTTTCTGTCTTTTGTAGAAAATTTCCTGAATATGCTTCCCAAGGATTAAAAAATCGCTTTCTTGGTCAGCTTCTATGCCGTGTCCAATAAGCCAGACTTCACGGGGACATATGTAGTAATACCAGATTAATGTCCCGTTAATGTTTTCCAATTTGTTCATGTGGTTAAATTTAAACTTTTTAAGTTTTTTTGACAAATTTTATTTATACAGATAAAACTGCGAAGGCACGCGGTTGTGTTTGTAGGTTTTAAAGTTTTTTCTAAATTTATTACTTTTACGATTTTCGTTAACGGTAAGAACAAACCCAGTGAAAATTAAAAACCAAAATCCAAGAAGTAAAAAAGAAATAACAAAAGGTAAAATAACGCTAACAGCATACCAGATTAAAACCAAAACAACCCCAACACTAAATAAAAACAGAGGAGTAAACAATAAAGACAGTCCTAAAGCTAAAAAAGTTTTAAAAATT
>Ga0256833_1000358_pt1 | contig 35942 bp, 43 predicted proteins | sample 356284metaG_FD_190535 | JGI IMG/M metagenome (GOLD analysis project Ga0256833, IMG submission 190535) | Hydrothermal vent microbial communities from Mid Atlantic Ridge, Atlantic Ocean - 356-284 | ecosystem: Environmental > Aquatic > Marine > Hydrothermal vents | place: Atlantic Ocean: Mid... | reverse complement strand
ACCGACCCCACCGTGAGGCTCGAATTCTAAGTGGGGGCTGAGGATCACCGACCTATCCGAGCTCTACCATAAACCTGGAATACAAGCGAATAGAACGGGCCGGCAGGCATGGGAGGGTGTCAGTAGACTTGCTCTCTAGGCTGAACAAGCGGGAGCTGGCAGCGTATATCCTCCTTCAGTACAGGGGACCGCTGGTAGAGCTGGGAGAGGCTGTAGATGTGCTTTCACGCGAACTTTGCATGACGAGGAGGACTGCCCGGGCGGTAATTAAAAGGTTGAGGAAGAACGGGCTTCTCACCTACATTAAACGGGATAACATGATCCTGCTAGAGGTTAAACCGTTAGATCAGGCTGCAAGGGAGCTTCTAGAAAACTATAGGCGCCAGCGGCAGGATAGATGCGAGGCGCTAGCAGGAAGGCCTGGCGGTCGCCAGCCTGGTTAGAGGGCATCCCGGCTTATAGGCCGGTTCCCCCTTTACACGGCTCTTCATTCCGCCGGCCCACTCCCGTAGTGGCTGTGTCTTTTAGAATTATTTTATCCGTCCACGTGTTATGGGTCGGAACTTAAAGGTTTCCTCACCCTTTGCCTATCAGCGAGTACAGCCCTCCTCATCCCCACTGTAACTGTAGGGCTTGGCATGGTTGAAAGCTTATTTCCGGGTATGGGGCGTGTTGTACCTGTATTGGCCGTATTTCAATATTTAAATCTATGAGTGTACAACGCGTTACGCGGGTATGAGCATTGAAGTTGTTCGAGTATGAGGCTAAAGAGATACTGCGCGACAAGTATGGCGTAAAGGTTCCCCGGTCGGTCCTCATAAGGAAAGGTGAAGACCCGATAGCAAAAATGAAAGAGGCGGGGCTCGAGCCGCCAGTAGTTGTTAAAGCCCAGGTGCTAGTGGCAGGCAGGGGAAAAGCTGGCGGCATAAAAATGGCTAGGACATGGGAGGAAGTGAAGGAGAAGGTCGAAGAGCTGTTCAACAAGCCTATCAAGGGGATAGTACCCAAGCTCCTCCTCATAGAGGAGGCTATACCCCACGACGTGGAGTTGTATGTTGGAATCGTCATAGACAGGAGCGAGAGGAAACCGGTAATACTCGCAAGCAGGTATGGCGGTATGGATCTTGAGGAGATAGCTAAAGAGAAGCCCGACAGTATAGTTAGAACGCACGTAGACCCGTTCATAGGCCTAAAAGGCTACCAGGCCAGGCTTATAGGCAAGAAGATCGGCCTCAAAGGGAAGGCCCTGGGCAGTTTCAGCAAGTTCCTCACAGCACTCTACAACATGTTCATGGACTACGATGGCGAGCTAGCAGAGTCTAACCCTCTCGCCCTCGTGGGCGACGAGGTTATACCGCTCGATGCAAGGCTCATAGTTGACGATAACGCCCTCTACAAGCATCCAGAGCTCCAGAAGGATATTCTAGAGGAGACGGGCGAGTACACGGAGTGGGAGATAAAGGCTAGAAGGCTAGGGCTGGCGTTCGTAGAGCTCGACGGCGACATAGGAATCATAGGTAATGGTGCAGGCCTCACAATGACGACTATGGATCTAGTCTACGAGTACGGCGGGAAACCGGCCAACTTCCTAGACATTGGCGGTGGTGCTGACGCCGAGCATGTGAAGACTGCTGTCAGCTTCCTCATAGAGTTCCCGAAGACAAAGAAGATATTCATGAACATCTTCGGCGGGATAACAAGGTGTGACGAGGTAGCTAAGGGCATTGTTAAGGCGTTCCAGGAGCTTGGAGAGGTCAAGAAGCCCATAGTAGTGAGGCTTGCAGGGACGAACGAGGAGGAGGGCAGGAAGATACTTAGAGAGAACGGTATAGAGGCCTTCGTAGACCCGATCGAGGCCGTGAAAAGGCTCATGGAGCTGTGAGAAGGGAGGTGGTCGCAATGGCGGTCCTGTTAGACGAGAACTCGAGGGTCATAGTCCAGGGGATTACGGGTAGAGAGGGATCATTCCACACGAAACTCATGCTCGAGTACGGCACGAAAATAGTGGCCGGTGTGACCCCGGGCAAGGGAGGACAGGAAGTATACGGGGTCCCAGTATACGACACTGTGAGCGAGGCAGTCGAGGCGCACCCCGAAGCAAACACATCCATAATATTTGTTCCCGCAAGGTTCGCCGCAGACGCAGCGTACGAGGCGATCGACGCAGGCCTGAAACTCGTAGTCGTAATAACAGAGCACATACCGGTCCACGAGTCAATGAAATTCATAAACTACGCCAAACAGAAGGGAACCACAATAATAGGGCCCAACTGCCCAGGAATTATAAGCCCCGGGAAAGCCAAGGTTGGAATAATGCCTGGCCACGTCTTCAAGCCGGGCAGCATAGGCATCGTGAGCAGGAGCGGCACCCTGACCTACGAGATAGGCTATGCCATAACAAAGGAGGGCATGGGCCAGTCCACAGTCATAGGCATAGGCGGCGACCCCGTCATAGGCACGAGCTTCACCGAGGCAATGAAACTATACGAGGAGGACCCGGAGACCGAGGCGCTAGTACTAGTGGGCGAGATAGGCGGCGACATGGAGGAGAGGGCAGCGCAGATGATAAAGAGGGGAGAATTCACAAAGCCCGTAGTAGCATTCATAGCCGGAAGAACAGCACCCCCAGGCAAGAGAATGGGACACGCAGGAGCAATAATAATGGCTGGAACAGGCACCTACGAGGGTAAAGTTCAGGCCCTCCAGGAGGCGGGCGTGAAAGTCGCCAAAACCCCGTTCGAAATACCAGACCTACTAAAAGAAGTATTAAAAAAGTAAGAAAAACTACTCACTAAGAGATAACTAGTATTTTCCCCGTTTACTCCTAGAAGCTTATTCACCCTTTATTTTATAGATATAAATATGTTTTAAAACTTCATATTATATATGTTAAGTTTAAAGAGTATAATATAATATTATCTAGAAGCCAGCTCGCAATCTTTTATTTTAATAGCCTCGATTAGCGATACAACGTTTCCACGAACAACACGTTTTATTACAAATCCGGTTTCCTCGTCATCTTTTTATAGTAGTCTTGTTCTTCTACGCTTTCTGCTCTGATACTCTTCGCTGGTGCCTGCGACTATGATCTCGTACAGTCTCGCTTCCTTCCCCTCTTTCGGTCTTAGCAGTCTCCCCAGTCTCTGGATGAACTGGCGTGGGTTGCCTGTTCCCGATGCTATTATGCCAACATTAGCGTCAGGGATGTCTAGTCCCTCGTCTCCTACTGTTGTGACGACTAGTACGCCGCTTTTAGCGTTCCTGAACCGTTCAAGCACGGCTTTTCTGGTCTTCTTGTCGAGCCCGCCATGGAGTAGGAGGCCTCCAACCCTCCTAGCTATCTCCTCGGCCTGGCTTCTCAGCTGGGTGAAGACTATGATCTTAGAGCCGCGGGCCAGCTCGTCCCTCACTATTTTCTCCACGGCCTTAAGCTTGGCCTCACTGTTCTGTACGAGCTTTCTCATCTCGGTATTAATCCTGACAGCCTGTATGGCTTCCGGGTCCCCCTTCCTTGCCTTCTCAACGAGCTGGTTAAAGGGCAGCCCGCGGGCGAGCATGTTGTATTGACGGCGTAACGTCTCGTACTTCCTCTTCTCCTCGGGTAGGAGGTCGACTTTGACCCGTCTGACAATGTAGGGGGCGAGATAACCCATGCGTGTGAGCTCTCCGGGACTAGTCTTATAGACTATCCCTCCCAGCAGGGGGAACAGCTCCTCGTGCCTCCCATCCTCCCTTTCTATAGTGGCGGAGAGTCCTAGCCTGTAAGGTGCGGGCATACGGGTCGCTATGAGGCGGAACTTGTCTGCTGGCAGGTGGTGTACCTCGTCGAAGACTAGGAAGGCGAACTTGTCAGCGAAAAGATCTGTCTTCCGGAATGCCGTCTGGTATGTTGTAACCGTTATTGGGGCTAGACGTTTCTCCTCCCCATAATACGCTCCGACGAGAGGCCCGGCATCGGTGAACCGGCGTATGCTTTCGACCCATTGCTTGACGTGCTCCCTCGTTATAACGACCACGAGCGTCCTCTTCCCTAGATCGGCTATTGCGGCGTCCGCTATAACCGTCTTACCGGCCCCGGTAGGCAGGGCGATTATTCCCGACATTCCAGCATTCTTCCATGCTTCCAGAGCCTCTTCCTGGTAGGGCCTTAGCTGGCCCTGGAACACTACCTTCCTGGGTAGATTGGCATTGTCTAGGAGCCCGAGCTTGTCTTCAACATAGAAACCCTTACTTCTCAAATGCTCGATGATAGCCCTATACTTGAAGGGGGGAGCCTTATACTCCCTCTTCACAGCATCATAGGGTAGCCAGAAGCCGAGCTCCTTCAGGTGCTCTTTGAGTCTAAGCCTGCTCCTAATCCTGAGCCAGCCATCTTCCCCCAGGTATACTGTTACCTTCCTAGACTCGACAAGAGCCCTCTTAACGGCCTCAATATCCTCTGCAGGCACGTTAAGGCTTGAAAGAATCGCGATGATATCGTCAACAGTGAAACCGTTCTTCTCGACCTTAGCCTGGTCGACCTCGAAGACAGCATAGCCGGAGACCCTGCCCCTATACCGGGAGAACTCTAGGAGCCTCCTGAACTCCTCGTCGCTTATCCACCCCTTAACGCGGAATCGGGGCTCACTCATCGAGTACAAAGCTTTCGGCCCTCCTATAAGCTAACAGTCTGAGCTTCCCTTCTATGCCGAGCAGTTTTAGAGCCCGCTTCACACGGTATGGGGGCTCTGCGGGAGCAACAATCTCTATGCAGTCGCCTTCCAGTATAATCTTCGTGAATTCCGGGTTCTCGTAAAGCTTCTTAAGCCTACCCTGCACTTCCGGCCCGCAGCCTCTAGCGTGCAGGCTTAACAAGTGGAGGCAGTCGAGGCCTACGAACGCTTTCAGCGAGACCTCGATCCCCTCGTACTCCCCGGCTAGAAGGTAGACGATATTATACTCTCTACTATAGAGTGTGGCGTGTGCAAGCCTAGCATCTTCCTCCTCTACAAAATCTAGATCTTCAAGGCAGGGGCCGACTCTCTGCGTGGGTTCTATCTCATCCACTCCCGCGTCGTCTCTTAAAACCCCTGTCATCGCCGGCCCCCAGCATTAGCTAGACTGTTAGGCTTGAGCCCTTAACTTTCCCTATTATTGTAAACCCTGGAAGGGCGGTCGGTGAGGTCACCACTCCCCATCGTTTCTGTCGGTACTCGGCAAAGACCTCATCCGCCCAGGAATACATTAGGGTCAGGGCCGGACTATAACTTATCCTTCTCGGAACTACCACATATAACCAACGTATAAAACTGTCTCATACTGCTAGTGTGTGGCATGGGTGCGCATCTATGTCTGCTAAGAGGATCAGCACTCGCGAGTATAAACAAGTAGCAGAGCGTATGAAGAAGATACAGGAGGAGCAGAAGCTCATTGTTCAGAGAATGAGAAAAATAAAATATAAAATTGCGATCCTCAGTAATAAGGGTGGTGTAGGTAAAAGCTTCGTCACCGTGAGCCTCGCAGGAGCACTAGCCGTCTCGGGGAGAAAAGTGGGCATTCTAGACGGTGACATTCACGGGCCGACAATACATAAAATGCTCGGCCTCCCCACGGGCTTCGGCATGCTTGCCAGGCCGGACGGTACAATCTTCCCTGTAGAGGTGCCGCCTGGAATAAAGCTCGCAAGCCTCGGCCTCCTACTCCCGGAGGATGAAACACCAATAATCTGGAGGGGGAGCCTGAAAACAACCGCCCTCAGGGAGCTCCTAGCCTATACAGACTGGGGAGAGCTGGACTACCTCCTAATAGACCTTCCACCAGGCACAGGAGACGAACAGCTTACCATCGCACAGCTCATACCGGATCTCACAGGATTCATACTCGTCACAATACCAAGCGACGTTTCGAAAGTCATAGTAAAGAAAGCCATAGCCTTCGCCAACAGGCTCAACAAGAGAATAATAGGAATAATCGAGAATATGGCATACTTCAAATGCCCCGACGGTAGCATACAATACATATTTGGTAAAGGGGCCGCGGAGGACCTCGCCAAGGAGTACGGTATACCCTTCCTAGGCCAGATACCTATAGATCCCAGGATAAGGGAGGCTAACGATAGGGGGAAGCTGTTCTTCCTCGAGTATCCTGAGAGTGAGGCGGCAAAAGCATTCCTAAAGGCTGCCGAGAAGATAATAGAAATAGTTGAGGGTAAAAAGGAGGGATCAGATGAGGCCGAGGCGAGTGGCTAGCTCGCTCGCCTCGTGCTCCTTCTCTAGTCTAACATACGCCTTCTTCTCGCCTCTAGGCGTTATGAGAGTCCTCACCTTTGCAACCTTGACCCCATAGGTCTCTTCTACAGCTTTCTTAATCTCGGGTTTAGTAGAGTCTCTCCTTACTATCAGGGTTAGAGTGTTCTCCTCCTCAATGAGCCTCTTGGCCTTCTCGCTCATATGTATCCTAATTATTATGTCCCTTTTCATGGCACGACCACCCTGTACTTCTCTCCCAGCCTCTTGAGGGCCCCCTCGGTTACTAGCGTAAGCCTGCCAGGCACGGCGCCGGGGGCGAGTAGGAGCACGTTCAGGCTGTCCGGAGTCGCAATGTCGACACCGGGAAGGGCCTTCGCGGCGAGTGCAAGAGGGCTCCTGTGGTCTTCGAGTATGAACAGTATGCTCTTAGGCTCTTTCATCCTGCGCCCTCTACGCTTACCCTTCCCTGCTCTCTGCCTCCTCCCGGACTGGGCCCTGACTATATCGGGTAGGAGGCCGGTCTTCTCCAAGAGGGTCATCAAATCTCTAGTCTTAGCTATTTTCTGCTCGGCGGCAGACTCTACAACGACTGGTAGGAATTCGGAGTTAAACCTGTGCCCCCTCTCTCTTACAAGGCTTGGAATGCTTGTCGCTGCTATAGCGCTCATAGTGCCTAGGATGCGCTCCTTCTTGTTGACCCTTTCATGTATTACCTTCTCTACGCGTGGGGGATGGGCAAGCCTCCCGCCCCTAGCCATGTTTACTAGGGCGGCCCTCATACTACCCCTAATCCTCGGCACCCTTGAGACTCCATGGTGTGCTCCAAGGCTCCTGGCACTAGTCCTCTTTCCAGCCATGGGGTCTCTTCCCTTAGGCTGTAGCCTGGCGGTGAACTCGCTGAGGTAGACGCGCCGTATTAGATCCTTCCTGACAGGTACACGGTAAACGTCGGGCAGTACTACCTGGCCTGCGTCCCCGCCGTCCCACGAGTAGAGGGGGACCGATATGGGCTCTCTCAAGTATAATGCTAGGTACGTGTATACGCTCATTACCATCTACCCCCGCTAGTTGCCCTGCTTGCTCAGCAGGCTGATATAGGTTATCGTGGGCTGTATCTTATCGCCTAGATCGTAGAACCAGCTTGGCACGCGCACAGGCCATCTCAACACTATGGGCCTTTTCGGCACGCCAGGTATGCTGCCTGCTAGGACGGCGTACTCGCTCCTCACAACGCCGTAATGGAGGAACCCGCCGGCCGGCGTGATCTTCGAGCCGTCACCGTCAATCATCAGTATCCTCTTGTTGTACTCGGTCCTCCTATGATAGCCCATTTGCCCGGCCTGGGGGATCTCCCACCATGTTCCCCGGCCATGGCTTCTGGCCCCGGTCCTCCTGCTCCCCTTCCTGTGCTTGTGCCATCTGGGTAGCTCCTTAATGCCCCACCTCTTCACGGGGCCCTGGAATCCTTTCCCGCGTGTGACGGCTATCACGTCAACCAGCTGTCCGGGCTGGAACACGTCTCTTATAGAAACTTGGCTTCCCAGGATCTTTTTAGCGTAGTCAAATATTTCCCCAATATCTTTCGTGCCGCCTATTTTCACTTCGAGGATATCTGGTTTCTTCTTGCTGAGTCCTCCAACGAGTTTTGGCTGGGTGGCGATTATGGCTCGTATTTCTCTGAGATTCTGAAGCTTCTCTTCTATCTGTTTAAGCTTCTTGTCGGCATCGAAGCCTCCGAGGGTCGCGATCTTCCTCTCCAGTTCTAACTCCTTCGGAGGCTCAACCCACGCTTCACCCACACTGTAAAGCCCTCTGTTAGGGTCGTAAGCATAGCCTCTAACCGCGAGCACGTAGACGGGTGGGGTCTCAACGACTGTTACTGGGACGAAAACCTCTTTACCCTTCAGAGGGCTCCCAGGCCTGTCCTCTACCATGTAGGCGTGGGTCATCCCCGCCTTATAGCCTAGGAAGGCTAGTAGTTGTGGTCTGCCCAGTTCTGGATCCGGCCATGTCTTAACGCGTGGTACTAGCCTGGCTGCTCTCTTCCTCGGGGAGTACCCGAGACTTCCTCTTCTCGGGGCGTTTTTCTTTCTTGCTCCCATTATAGACACCCGCTGTCTCTGCGATTGTTAGACCCTGGTCTATCCTCCTACCCATTCCAGGCGAGGTGTCGAGTTTATATCTTGTGCTCTCCCCTACGTTCTCATTCTTTCGATAAGCTCCTCCGCCTTCTCAGCTATGTTCTTGTCTGCCTCCTCGTAAGCATTGTACCCTATAAGACTGTAAAACTCCCATCTGGACATCATCTTAATCTCTACGGGCTTATCGACAAGGTCCTTCTGAGTGCCGGCACGGAGAATGGTCTCATAGGCCTTCCGGACAGCGCCCATAGCGAGCCTGAAGGCGGTGACAGGGAAGATCACTATCTTGTATCCTGCCTCCTTAAACTCGTCCACCGTGATAAACGGCGTCCTCCCATACTCTGTCATATTCGCCAGAAGTGGGGCCCTCACCTCTCTAGCGAAACGTTTAAACTCTTCTAGACTTGTGAGGGCCTCCGGGAAGATAACATCAGCCCCAGCCTCTAGGTACATCTTGGCTCTTTCAACAGCGGACTCGAACCCTTCGACGCCCCTGGCGTCAGTCCTAGCAATTATTACCGTCTCCTTCCTGCGAGCCTCAACCGCAGCTATAATCTTCTTGACCATATCTTCGGGCGGCACGAGCTTCTTACCCTTCAGGTGGCCACACTTTTTAGGTAAAACCTGGTCTTCTATCTGGATGGCGGCAGCTCCTGCCTCCTCGAGATCTCTGACTGCTCTCTGAACGTTTATAGTCTCCCCGAAGCCGGTATCGGCATCAACAATTAGAGGTATGCTTGTCACCCTCGTAATGTAGCGTGTGGCAGCTGCAAGCTCGGTGAGGGTTATAAGGCCAAGGTCTGGCATTGCCAGCAGCCCTGTCAGTGCAGCCCCTGAAAGGTAAGCGGCACGGTATCCCATGCTCTCCGCTAGTAGGGCTGTTGAGGGGCTGAATACTCCTGGGGCCACGATTATTTCTTCTTCTCGTATTAGCCTTCTGAGCTCTGCTCCAGGATCGTCAGGCCTATTCTTATACAGGAACGCCAACCCGTATTGCACCCATACTCCATGTTGAAGGGGAACCGGCTGGTTGTTAAACATTTTATCTGTCCCCGCATCCTAGACAGGCTACCAGGTGCTAGAATATGGGCGGCAGGCAGAAGACGACCCTCTTCATGGAGAAGGGGAGGAAAGAAGAGGAGCAGGCACAGCAGAAGACTAAAGGTTTTAAGAAGAAAAAGTAGGGGCCTGACATTGCAGGGTCGCTGAAAGTGGAAGTACCGCGCGGATGGCCCCCGCCCCGGAGGAAGACCCGTGTTTTCCTAGCCGTTGCAGGCTCTATTCTAACCAGCGAGGATACCCTCCAGCTGAAAACTTTGAAAGCTGCACAGATAGGAAGGGCTGCTGGTAGTTTCCGTGTTGAGCGCGTTATAGTGTATTCCGACGGTGAGAGGTCCCGCAGTGATGCGAGACTGCTCAGGCTGTTGCTGGAATACTATTCTACGCCGCCCTACTTGAGGAGGCGCCTCTTCACGGTCGCGAGCAAGCTAAGGTATGCCGGGCTCATGCCTCCCCTCCAGACTCCAAGCCATGTTGTTCCTCCCAGGGTAAAACCGGGAATGTATGTTGAGGGGATCGTTGAGGACTCAGCCGGGGAGGGGTCGACGGTTTTCATCGGGGAGAGGGCTCCTCGCGCCCGCGTGGGGGTGAGGCTGAAGCCGGGGAGGAGGGTTATCATAAAAATAGTTAAGGAAAAAGAAGATATTCTTGAAGGTGTGGTGAGAGACCCACCATTCTACTGGAGGTTTACTGTAGACTATGAACCGTCGCTCGAATCCCTACTAGACAAGTGGAGGGGCCGGATGCTTCTCGTAGCGGCGTCCAGGCTGGGAGAGCCCCTTATAGAGGACCAGATCGGGCTTTCTGCCATGCGGAGAGGAGGGCTGCTATTGGCTTTCGGGGGGCCGCGAGGGCATGTATGGGGAGATAGGAGCCCCCAAGAACTTTTCGACTTAGTCTATAATGCCCTCCCATTCCAGGGTAACAAGACTCTCCGTACAGAGGAGGCAGTGCAGATAGCACTGGCCAGGCTCGACAGGTATCTCTCCTAGTGTTGCACGTTTCCGGTCCTGCCAGTGGCACCTCCGGTAGACCCCCAGCCCCCTGGACTGTGGGGATTACCGGGGGTGCTTGGATCTTGGCGGTACAGGATGTTCTAACGCTTGTCCAGAACCTGACACAGCAGATAACCACGCTGGCATGGGCGCTCTTCCTGTTAACATGGAGTATAGGATGGACTATAAGGGGGAGCCCGATCCCCATCTCCCGCCTCAAGAGGGCAGGCAACAGCCTGATAGAGGACTCTGTTTGGGCAGCATTCTGGCTCGCGGTGGGATCGACGGTTTTCACCTTGATAACCTATCTGGTCTCGGTAATAACAAAATAGGGTGGTAAAATTGTATATAACAAATATTGATTATCTTATTCTAGCATACCGGATAGCGATGCTAACATTCTACACTGGAGTGCTAATCTACGCCCTCCCAATACCTATAAGGGGCCTCAAGAGGTGGGCGCCAACACTAATAGAAGACTCGATCGTGGCGGCGATACTGATACTCATACTCGACGTGCTCTTCAACATTGTCGATAGGCTGGTACAGCTGGCAGGAGGCTCATGGCAGTATTTCAACGCGTGGGAAGCATCGGCAGTCTCATTCCTCCTAACACTCAAAGGCATCCTAGCCCTTATTGAGAGTCTACCATCCCCTACCGGCGTGCTTGGAGGCCTAAAGAGCGCCGCATACATGCTGGACAGGATGGTCACATCAGCAGTATACTTCCAGGGGCTCATACTTGGACTGGCATGGCTAGTGAAACATTACGCCGGGCCTCTAGCATCGGTAGGCGCGATCCTCTACGCGCTCCCCTTCCGCGTGGGGAGGAGTGCAGGAGCATGGCTCATAGCGTTCAGCCTAGTATTCAGCGGCGGCCTCCAAGTCCTACCAGTATTCGTCTCAACAATAGGAGGCCCGAGCATTGTAGGCCCAGGCACGGCCGCAAAATATGGTGTGGCACTGGCGAACGTGACCGTAACCGGGCCGGGAGGCCCCCTGGACGGTGCGCTACGCCTCGAGAAGACCGACGGCTCGATACTAGCTTTACGCCCATTGCGCGATGGAGCACCTATAGGCAGCCTCTCCAGGCAGGGGATCCTAATACCCAGCAGGATACCCGTAGTTTACACCTACGAGTACCTCGGAGTCTACTTCAACCTCACACCCTACCCCACATACCCCTCAAACTATACTGTGCAGGCAGGAGTGTGGGCAATAAACCTGAGCACGCCATACGCAGTCGTGGGAGGGCACGGAATACTACTATATACTGACGGGAACGTTGTCAACGTTACACTCATGCAGAACAGTGTGACAGCGAGGGTAGAGCTCCCGCCAGGAGGCTACATAGAGGAGAGGCACGCCTCGCAGTGCGACGCCCACATAACTAGTGAGGGGGCCGCCTACAGGGTAGAAGATGGCTCGTGGAGCTGGGCTGGAATAAAGGGGGCGTACACACGGCTTATCTATGATAATGGTGGTGAGGCAGTAATAACCTACTCCTGGTCGTGTTCTAACCCGCCGCTTCCCAGGTTGAAATTTGAGAGCTACGTTACGCCGCTTAGCATAGTAGGTAGCTTCTACACTATTAATTTTATAAAAATGTTTATCGTATACTTCTTCACGCTGCCAAGCCTCTACCTGCTTATGCTATACTCGCTAACACACGGGCTCTCGAGACTCCTAGGCGGTAGGGAGAGACTCTTCATCCGCCTATAATATTCTTGGGGGGCAGGTAAGTGGGAGTGTTCGATATTATAATTGGATTAATATCTATAATATCATTTATATTAATATTAAGAAATACTGGGTACAGGAGTGTGCGGAACACCATAGCACAGCACAGACCGAAACATGCCGGGGACGGCAAAATAATAGTAGACGGCAAAATCCTAACCCCAGTAATATACACCGGCCCCCCAATACCAAGGGAGAGGCTCGACGAGGGCCTACCATACCGTCTAGCCGCAATAATCAGGCAGGCAAGGGTCAACGCGACAATAGCGACAACAATGATGAGAATCAACAAAGACGCCGCCCTCTCCAGGCTCGAACGAGACATTGAAAGGGCGAGAATGGCGTACGAGGCAACACGGCACGTGAAATACTCCGAGAAACTCTCAGTGCTCGAAAAACTATACCGGGATATCGCTAGGAGCACTGCACCGTACGCCGGCTCGCTCACACTAATAGTCTGGCTCGGCGAGAGCGAGCCCGAGTCGAGAGCAGAAGCAGTAAGATCACTCTTCGAGGCGGAAATGGGGGTTAAACTCTCAAAATTCAACGGTAGCCTCAGCGAGGCCCTAGCCACCACGAGAGACCTCATGGACAATAACGGGATAGCGGTCCTCCCCTGGGATCCAGTACGCGGAGAACCAATAATACTTGGAGTACACCCCGACTATGGAATACTATATGCGCTCTCATGGCCCAGAGACTTCCAGACCCACATAGGGATTATAGGGCCCACAGGCAGGGGGAAGACCGTTCTCATGGCCCTAGTCGCATTCCAGCTCAACACTAAGAATCCCGGAGGGACAAGCATAGTCATCCTCGACCCAAAAGGAGACCTAGAACGTCTAGTCGAGAAGTCCGGAATAGAAATACAAGAACTAGAAGAGGAATCCTACAGCCTCCCATGCTACCAGCCGGGAGCATACAAGCCAGCCGGCAGGGGAAAGGAGAAGCATGAGAACGCTAAAAGGCTCCTCGCAGCACTCTTAGACTCGGCGGAACAGGACGCATGCACCATCCCAGTGGTAGTCTTCGTGGACGAGGCGTGGAGGTTTCTAGGAGAGCTTGAAAACTACATGGAGTCCAGCATAAGGGAGGGGAGAAGCAGGGGCCTCTACATTATTTACGCGACGCAGACACCAAGAGACATTCCCAGAAACATTCTAGACAATACCGGGGTACAGATAATATTTGGGGGATACACGAGGAGCTACACCGAGGACTCGCAAATCCTCGGCCTTAAAACGGAGGACCTACTCTACCTCCCCGTCGGAACGGCGATAGTGAAAAAGAAAGGCGAGCCGCCGTTCAAGGTGAGAGTGTTCAACTACGAGGAATACGTTAAAAAACCAGCCTCACGCTCTAGACTTGAGAGGAGTAGAAGAGGGGTAACCGATGGGTAAAAGACTCAGACAGCAGAGAGCAGGCAGAGGCACGTCCGTCTACAGGAGCCCTAAGCATATACATCCCGGACCCGCCAAGTACCCGCCACTCTCCGAAGAGACACTCAGAGGGAAGATAGTAGAGCTGCTACACGACCCTGGAAGATACGTTCCCCTCGCAAGGATAGTCATGGAGAACGGCAAGGAGTTCCTCACACCAGCCGCCGAGGGCAGCTATGTAGGTCAGATAGTAATGATAGGCCCAGAGGCTAAACCGGAGCCCGGCAACATTCTCCCAATAGGGAGAGTCCCCGAGGGAACCACAGTCTTCAACATAGAACTAAGACCCGGAGACGGAGGCAAACTGGCCAGGCAGGCAGGTAGCTACGCGCTAGTAGTAGGCAGGGGAGGAGGCAAGACCAGGATAAGGCTCCCCAGCGGCAAGGAGAAAGACGTCCCCGACACTGCACGGGTAACAATAGGCGTACCCGCCGGGGCCGGGAGAACGGAGAAACCGCTAATGAGAGCAGGCAACGCATACTACAAGTGGAAGGTTAAAGCCAGGAAATGGCCTCGCGTCCGTGGCGTCGCCATGAACGTTGTGAACCACCCGTTCGGAGGCGGCAGCCACCAGAGGAGGAGCCACCCCTCGACCGTGGCACGGGAGACGCCGCCCGGAAGAAAGGTCGGCCATATCGCTGCGAGAAGGACCGGGCGGAGGAAGAGGTAGTATTTTACTACTACCACCAAACAGTTTTTATAATAATCCGAGAGCAGACTCTAAACCGCACAGGATCCTTGAAACAACAGTCCACGCCTTAACGGGGAGGCCCCTATAGAGGCTCACCCTCTCATCCTCCCCGGCCAGCCTGAATATGTGAGACGGGAAATCCCCCCGAGGGAAGGCCCCAATAATAATCCACACTCCCCTACTCCCGAGAACCCTATCGACAAGCGATTCTAGACCAATACTTCGCCCCCTCTCCCACAATAGTATCCTGGGGCTATCACCTATCAAACGGTCAAGCCTAACATTAAGCTCGTAGATAAGCGGGTCTCCCCCGGGCGGAACCCTGCCCTCCCGTAGAAGCTGGCTCATTAGCCCTCTAAACCTCTCATAACTCTTAGGAATCCTAGTATCGCCCCGCACACGGAAAACCCTGCCCTCCACGGTGTGGAAATACACGTCGACAAGACCCTTCCTGACCAGGGGAGAGTCCATAGCGTTGAGTAGTGAGACGTGAAGTATGTCCGGCCTCCCCCTCCTCCACTTCCCAGGGAGACGCCTCATAGCCCTATAGTGAAGGCTCTTATCGAGCAGCATATGACCAGGCGGTACACCGTAACGGGCCGAGCTCCTCTTCACGTCCAGCTCGTCCCACAGCTCCTTGGGCACGAGCTCGAGAGCGGCCTCGACAAGGATTAGTCTTGCCAGCGGGCCGGGTCCTCCCCCCTCCAAAGCTCGCGCCTCCAAGCCTCTAACGGCTCGACGGGCTCGCCCATATACTCGGCGCCCGTGAGAACCTTGACAGTAGGGGCTTCACCTGCAAGGGACGCCAGGTATTTTCTATAATCCTTATCCCTGACCAGATGGTGGTCCACAATTATAACTTCGGGTTTCAATATCTTAGCGAGCTCCTCCATACCTTTAAGGCCGGCTTCAACATGGCTCCTAGGAACCTTGAACCCGGCAAAATATGTTGGGGGTCCGTCCACGATGGCAAGCATAGGCCTTCCCAGGCTCGACCAGGACCTGAGTGTTTCGAGCGCGTCAGGGTCCGCCGGCCCCTGAACATCGCTAGTATAGATGAGCGATTCTCCCCCGCACTCCAAGCGGACCATGACGACGCGGCCAACCTTGGTTCCCGGATACCCATGCCATACCGGGGGTGAGAATGCTAGTTTAAGGCCGCCCGGGAACCGGTACTCGTTCCCGTCGGCGATTAATACTTCTCTGGCAGCCTCTTCCACTCCCAGCTTCTTCAGCCAGACATAGCTTCTTATGGCCTGGCTACGGTTAATGTTGTGCTTAGGATCTTTTACGATGAGGATCTTCCCCTTATAGAGTTCCGGCTCGTCCCTTACATAGTGGTCGTAATGGTAGTGCGTAACTATTATAATGTCGGACTCGCGTATCGCGCTTCTAACCCTGTCCATAGATTCTTCCAGGCGTCTTAGCTCCGACTCGTGAGGTGGCAGGCCGTATCTTCTCGGCGCGATACTGACGCCTAGGTCTATGCCTATAGTGTACCCGCACGCCTCAACAAGAACCGCCAGGCTTCTGACCCCTCTACTGTCAGCGGCTAGCACGCGAGCCCTCGTCAGGTACCACCTCTACTTTAGCCTTCCTAGCGGCAAGCATTATATCGTCAACAGTCGGCCTGAGCCAGGAGTACTCCTCGAGCAGGCTCGACAATCTGGCCCTCCTAACCCTAGCCCTCTGCATCTCGTAGAAGAGCCTGTTAACCCTGTCAGCCCTGGCCATATAGTCTATAACAGCCCTCTCCAGGTCACCATCATAGTCGAGCCTAGCCTTCAGAAGGATACCAGCAATCCTGTTAAGCCGGGAGGGGACGCCAATAGTTGAACCCCTAAGCGTTATCCTCCTGGGCTCACCCCACGGGACAGCAGAGTCTAGAACCCTGCTAAGACCGGGACGCGGGATCTTATCAACTATACCGCCAATAAGGAATGCCTGAGCCGAGAGTATATCCTCACGGGACAGCTCCTCCTCGGCGTCAGGCCTAAGTATGACGACCCTGTCCGCCTTCAACCCCCAGAGCGCCTCTCCGGGCCCCGACTCGCTAACAATCATTTTGTGGTTGCCCGCTAGAGGATAGAGCCACTCCTCGACGCCCCTGGGTGCGCTGGTCAGCAGGACGTTTCTATCCCAAAGATACCGTCTAGCCTCCGCCAACACCAGGGCTAGCTGGACGCGGAGGCTGGAAAGCTCGTCCTCCGAGTGCTTGCTCATTAACGAGAGATCAATATCGAGTATTGGGAACCTGTATTTCTCAACAGCCTCCTCGAGCACATACCATTCGAGGACGGGGTTTCCAGGCCCATCCCTTGAAACAGCATACTCCGCGGTCAGCCCTCCCCGTGAAGCCACAAGGCTATACTCCCCGCACGAGTGTACGGGCCTCCCCCAGTAGCTCCTCTGCCACACGCTATACTCGCGCACAAGCATTTCAACGGCGACATACTGGAACCCGTAGCTCTCAAGCTTTCTAGGCTCGAATGGAAACCTAACCCCCAGCCTACACGCGTTCCTAGCCGAGAGGAGGCCCATGAGACTCTCAGCAACAGGCCTCCTAGAACCTATACATGCCCCGGGGACAGGGGTGCAGGAACGGCTGGGAGCGCCTACTATACCGCATCACCCCGTCCCGAAGAAGTCCTCTAACGTCACACGTCTCCCCCTCCTGGCGTTCTTTTTCTCCACGAACCATGGGGTCCCCTTAAGCGTGCCCCAGGAGAGGCGTATAATTGGCGGTGGAGGGCTGCCACCGGCCAAGACCCTCTCAAGCCAGGCAACGGTTCTCGGATCGCTCGGATACCCGCTCCCCTCAACACCGTAAATTTTAGAGAGAACCCTTATGCGGGAGTCTCTGACGTGTTTGGCAATAATACTTGCAGCAGAAACTTCAGGATAGTTCTTGTCAGCCTTCTCCTCAATAATTAGCGGGCCCAGGTAGCCCGCCTTTCTCAGCTCCAACCTCAAACTCGTAGGATCCCCGAACTTGTCAATAACGACCCGTCTAACATTTTTGATCCCCACACGGCTTGATACAATATTGAAGCCCCTAACTATCGCCTTCGCAGTCAAAAGGTTAAGATTCTCCCTGTCAATATCTTGCGGGGCTACAGGAACAACAGCGAACACGAGAGTACGCGACAGCTCCCTGTAGAGGCTCCTTCTCTTCTCTGCCGTGAGCTCTTTACTATCGCGAACCCCCATATCGCGGAGCGTATTGTAGATACTCTCCGGTACGGCGGCTACAGCAACAATCATCTCCCCTACTAAACTACCCCTTCCAGCCTCGTCGGCACCCACATAGTATCTCTCGCCCACAGGACCCGCCCCGAGCCCAGCTATGCTACCACTAAATACTCTATTATTGGGCTTAACAGTAATAATAGCAGGGCCGGGTGGGGAGGCCTTCCGGCTCGAACATGCCGGTGTGTAGTTATGTCTGAGAGGCCCAAGCCTAATACGAAGCTCGGGGAGGAGGTTTACCGTTATATCGCTAATTTTGAAAAGTATGATTATTTAGATTTAGAAAATATTATAACAAATATATTATTAAATAACTTTAAAAAAATAAAAATAAAGAATTATAATAATACTATAAGGGGGATAAACGAAGCCTGCAAAATAGCCGGATTCCTGGGAACAGTCTGCACGTTATGCAAGCTCATAAACACTGCAATCACACTAGTAAAACCGGAGACCATTGTCGACAGGGCACCAATACTCGTAAAGAGGGCCGGCCTCCTAGAAGCAATGAGGCAGAGGAACATCCAGCAGTCAATAACAGTACTGGCAGACGAGCTAGTCCAGGGGAGCACTGTCTACGCGCTATCATACTCTAACGCGATCGTCTCACTCCTAAGCGGCGTACAGTTCAAGGCCGACACGGTTATTCTCAGGAGGAAAGAGCCGTTCCGCTCGGGAATACTCCTAGGGGAGAAGCTGAGGAAGAGGAAGTTGAACGTGCAAGTCCTCCCAGACGAGCAATTAGGATATATTACTACGATCGCAAGCGTAGCGGTAGGAGTCCTTATTGGGACTACCAGCGACGGCCAGCTTATAGTTGATGCAGGGTCATTGCCTGCTATACGCATGCTTGAAGGGCAGGGGAAGAAAACATTCCTGCTTGCACACTCGTTCACACTCTGCCCCCATAATGTTGAGGAGAGTCTTATCCCCCGAGTCACATTCAAGAGCTCGCAGAGCGGTGGCAGGGTTAGGGCTAGAAGCATAGATATTATAGACCCCGACGATGTGAGCGTATACCTTGCATCGGAAAACAGGATCGTTAAAGCGTCGAGAGAATACATCGTGTCCCGCCATAAGAGTCTGGGAGACACGTTTAAGGAGGTGCTCAACGCACTCATAACATAATGGAGGGCAGTACAGGATCGGGGTGACCATAGTATTGGGCAGGCTTTTCGGGACAGACGGTGTTAGGGGGGTCATAGGCGAGAAGCTTACCCCGGAGCTGGCGCTTAGGCTTGGCAGGGCTATAGGAGCATACTTCGGGAAGGGGTCCAGGATCCTTATCGGGAGGGATATACGTGCGGGGGGCGAAATGATCAAGGACGCCGTAGTGTCCGGGCTACTAGCTGAGGGAGTCAAGGTTTATGATGCAGGCTTCATCCCCACCCCGGGACTGCAATATAACGTTAAGATCGGCCCATACGACGGCGGGGTGATGATAACTGCAAGCCACAACCCTCCCCAGTACAACGGTATCAAGGTCATAGCGGGCGACGGCATAGAGGTGCCCCACGAAGAGGAGGAAACAATAGAGGAATACTACTTTAAAGGGACAGCTTCCAGGCTCCCATGGAGATCCTACGTCCACGACCTGGAAATAGCGAGCCAGGCAGTAGAGACCTATGTCGACGCAGTCGTAAGCCAGGTCGACGCGGAACTTATAGCCAAGAGGCAGTTCAAAGTAGTCCTAGACTGTGCTAACAGTGTGGGGAGCATCGCCACCCCACTAGTGCTATCCAGGCTCGGAGTAAGATATGTGAGCCTCAACTGCAACCTAGACCCTCTCTTCCCGGGAAGAGAGCCGGAGCCGACCCCGGAAACCCTCGCCCCCGCCATAAGCCTGCTACGAGAGTTAGGCGCGGACCTAATAGTAGGCCATGACGGCGACGCTGACAGGGCAATAGTCGGAGACGATAAGGGGAGAATCCTATGGGGCGACAGGGACGGCACCCTCCTCGCGGCGTTCGTTGGCGAAACCAGGAAGGACCTCCCCAGGAGGGTTTACACGGGAGTCTCGAGCAGCATTATAGTCGAGGAGTACCTTAGGCCCCGCGGGATCGACGTTGTATGGACGCCTGTTGGTAGCGTGACAATATCGCGCATGATACTGCGAGACGGAGGAGCCATAGCAGGGTTCGAGGAGAACGGTGGGTACATGCATGTGCCACACCAGATCGTCCGTGACGGGGCAATGAAAACCGCGCTCCTCCTACACATGCTAGCATATACGGGCAAGAGCATGAGCGAGCTAGTCGACACCCTACCAACATATTACACGCTGAAAAAGAAGATACCGGCCACAAAAGCTGAAGCCGCGTGCGCTGTAGAGCTCGTAGAGAAAATATTCTCGAACGAGAGGCTAGTAACAATAGACGGTGTCAAAGTTATAGGGTCCGACTACTGGATACTCGTAAGACCCAGCGGGACAGAGCCGGTGCTAAGGATAATGGCCGAGGCCAAATCGAGGGAGAAGCTAGAGAGGATAGTCAGGACTGTCGAGGACGAGATAAGGAAGAGATGCCTGGGGAGGTGAGCGAGACCAGTTGAAATACTATTTCATGGATATACTCGCGTGCCCGGTATGTAAGGCCCACGGGAAAGACCTCCTACTGTACCCTATCGAGACTAGGGAGGAAGATATAGACGTTGATATTGAGTCTGTCAGGTGCAAGTCTTACTGTTCGTATCTTGGTAGAGAAGCCTCGCAAGTAGGAATAGAAACATGTAGAAAATGCTCTAAAATAAGAATAGTGACCGGTATTATAATATGCTTGAAATGTGGGAGATGGTACCCAATAATAGACGAGATACCGGTAATGCTAGACGACAAGTTCAGGGACGACAAACTCTACGCCGGATTCCTCAGGAAGTACTGGGACAGGATACCGTCAAGCATAAAAGAGAAGATGAGGAACCCGAACCCTCAAACCCTTCTCGAGAGAACACCCGGGGAAGAGTAGATAATAGGCGGGTAACACCACGCCTAGCATGTTTCCTCCACGCACAGCAATAATACACTCCTACCGGGGGTGTGTTTTGAGCGTTAAAGAGAACTATGCAACGCCAGAGGAGGTGCTCATATGGGTAAGGAAAAGGGTTAAAGAGCTAGAGGAGGAGCTGAGAATCCTCAAAACAATCCTAGCCCAGTACGAGGCGGGGGTTGGAAGCCCTATCGTTAATCCTGCTGAGAAGGCGGAAGAATATAAGATAGGGAAAAGACTTGTCGCCAAAATATATATTGGGGATAATTATGTTAGGATGACCCCCCTGTTCGATATCAGCCTTCCATCCGACGTTGAAGAGTATCTTAAGACCTTCGTGGACGAGCTCACCTCGAGGCAGGCCAAGAGCGGGGCCGAGGAAAGGGCAACTCTTAAACTCGTGAACGGCCCCGACGGGACGCTAAGAGAGATCCGCATAGAGAATCTCAACACCACACTAGAAAAGCTAAAGGCCAAGGCGACACTCAAATACGCGGCGGAGCTCCTCTACAGGCTCTACAAGTCTGGAGGGAAAGGAGAGGAGGACGACATCTAGAAGTGCTCGATACTGGATCCTCGAGGCTCGGAAACCAGGGTTACACGTCACCCCCTCACCCCTCCCCCATAGACTGGGGTGAGGGTCTGACTTGCCGGGTCACCTCATAGCCTCTGAGTGAGTATTATTACCCTTCAAGGAAAAATATGGTATATGGACAAACGCTCGGCAGGACACCTTCTAGACCCCCTAAATCCTCGGGGTTAACACTAGTAGTAGCTTGGGGGTGCATGCTAAGGTGCAGGGCTCCTCAGAGAATAGTAGAAGTAGCGATCTACCATTCATCGAGGTCGCTAGGACATTCTCGATCATGGAGAGGATAACTAGCAGGACACAGCTAACCCTCGCACTCGTCAAACTGGTGAAGAAAACGCCTCCCCAAGTAATAGATAAGCTCGTCTACCTTATACAGGGGAAGCTCGGCCCCGAATGGAAAGACATACCGGAGCTCGGAGTAGGGGAGAAACTACTGATAAAGGCTATCGCCCTCGCCTATAAAGTGCCGGAGGAGAGAGTAGTCAAAACCTACCAGTCTATCGGAGATCTAGGGACGGTCGCGGAGCGCTTCTCAGAGGAGTACAAGTCTAAGAGGCGTGGCCGTGGAGTCGGGCTCCTAGCGTTCATGGAGGAGGAAGTGGAACCCCTCACGCTCTCCAGGGTATACAACACGCTCCTAAGAGTGGCATACGCTCAGGGCGAGAATAGTAGGGACCTGAAACTCCGCCTCCTCGCAGGCCTCCTCTCGGACGCTGAACCCCTAGAGGCCAAGTACATTGTGCGTTTCGTCGAGGGACGTCTAAGAGTAGGCATCGGGGACGCTACAGTAATGGACGCTCTAGCCGCTGCGTACGGCGGCGGCCCCCACGCTAGAGAGATAATTGAGAGGGCCTACAATCTACGTGCGGACCTGGGATATATAGCTAGGCTCCTCGTAGAGAAGGGGATCGACGCCCTCAAAAATATTCATCCTCAGGTCGGAGTCCCCATAAGGCCGATGCTAGCGGAGAGGGGACGCGACCCGGCGGAGATACTGAGAAAGGTGGGGGGCAAGGCGCTGGTAGAATACAAGTATGACGGTGAGCGCGGCCAAATACATAAGGACGGTGACAAGGTATGGATATTCTCCAGGAGGCTGGAGAACATAACCAGAATGTATCCTGATGTTGTGGAAATGGTGCGGAACCATGTTAAAGCCGAGAAGGCGATAATTGAGGGAGAGATAGTCGCGATCAACCCGGACACGATGGAGCTCTTACCCTTCCAGCTCCTAATGCAGAGGAAGAGGAAACACGATATCCACAAGGTCATGAAAGAAGTGCCAGTAGCAGTATTCCTATTCGATAACATGATGAGAGGCGACGAAGACCTTACCAGCAAGCCCCTCCCGGCTAGGAGGAGGAGCCTCGAGGAGATAATAGAGAAGACAGACGTCTTCACACTGGCCAGAGGGATCTACACTGACAACCCGGAAGAGCTCTGGAACTTCTTCCTCCAGGCTATCGAGGAGGGAGCCGAAGGCGTAATGGTCAAGGCTATCCATGAGGGGAGCATTTACAGGGCCGGCATAAGAGGCTGGCTATGGGTGAAGCTGAAGAAGGACTACAAGAGCGAGATGGTAGACACGGTAGACCTCGTGGTTGTAGGCGCCTTCTACGGCAAGGGGAAGAGGGGAGGAAAGCTAAGTAGCCTGTTAATGGCGGCATACAGCCCCTCAACGGACACGTTCAGGACCGTATGTAAAGTGGCGACAGGCTTCACCGACGAAGAGCTGGAGAGGATGCAGGACATGCTGAAACCCCACATAATACCGCATAAGCACCCAAGGGTGGACTCTAAAATAACGCCGGACGTCTGGATAGAGCCGAAATTTGTAGCCGAAATACTAGGGGCAGAGCTAACACTGAGCCCGATGCATACATGCTGCATGAACAGGGTCAGGCAGGGCGTGGGGATATCGATAAGATTCCCAAGATTCATACGTTGGAGGCCGGACAAGGCGCCCGAAGATGCTACGACAGAGGATGAGCTCTACGAGATGTACACCAGGCAGCTGAGGAGAGTTGAGGAGGAAGCCTAATAGGAGGAATAGGTACTATAGAGATCTTGTAAGGCAGAGAATACTCTACCTCTACAGTCTAGCCGTAGATGCTGCCCGCCGCGGGGACTGGAGCTACGCTTCGATGCTCGGCAAGCACATATTGGAACTGTCAATGCACACCGGCGTGCGGCCGCCGAGAAGGGTTAAGAGGGGCCTATGTAGGAATTGCGGTATTCCATTAATACCGGGCGTGACAGCGACTGTACGGTTGAACAGCCAGGGAGGGCTAGCATATAGAACGGTTAAGTGTTTAGCTTGCGGCTGGATTCATAGGATACCTTACAGGAGGAGTAGGAGTGTTGCCAGGGGAGGACGCGAGAAGGGCCAGGATGGCCCATCACTCGAGCCCGGACGTGATAATAGGGAAGAAGGGGGTAACGGAGGAGATTCTCCGAGAAATAGATCTAAGATTGAAAAAGAAGAAAATAGTAAAAGTAAAGATGCTGAAAACGGCAATAGAAGCCATGGGAGGGGCAGACAGGAGAATACTGGCAAGAGAAATAGCCAAAGCCCTAAACGCTAAACTTGTAGGGGTTAGAGGGAGAACATTCGTACTCTACCGGGAAAAGGATTAGAGTTTAAAATCCTATAAGAGCAGACACACTCTAGGAGGGTTAGAGGCATGGTTAACGCGCTGGAAGTACCCGCGGACAAGCTGATAAAGGCAGTAGCAGAAAAGCTGAAGAAAGAGTACGGCGACACTGTGAAGCCCCCGGCCTGGGCGTTCTACGCTAAAACGGGAGTCCATAAGGAGAAGCCGCCCGAGGATCCCGACTGGTGGTATGTAAGGGCCGCATCAATCCTAAGGAAACTATACAAGTCTGGAGAGCCGATAGGCATAGAATCGTTCCGCACAATCTATGGGGGAAGGCAGAACAGGGGTAGCGCCCCAGAGCATTTCAGGAAGGGTAGTGGCAGCGTCGCCAGGAAAATACTCCAACAATTAGAAAAGGCCGGTCTCGTGGTAAAGGTTCCGAGGAAGGGGAGAACCCTCACGGCCGCCGGGAGGAGTCTTCTAGATAAGACTGCTAAGGAGGTTTTCCAGGAGACCGTGAAGGAGGTTCCATCGCTTAAACGCTACGAGTAAAAGCCTTGAGGCTCGCCGCTTGCCGGCGGCACGTGGGGCTCGAACTATTTTAACAAAACATATTATTATTTGACTGTATTATGTTCGTGTGAAGCGTGATTCAAAGCAATTGTAGGCGGTTATAAGTTCGATACAACACATATCTAACTGGCGGCGGTAGGGAGCAACTACACGAATCTGAACAATGCGGGGTGGAAGGTATTGTCGTATGATGATGAGCTGGAAGAAATCAGGAGGAGGAAGCTTCTAGAACTGAGAAAGCAGATGGAAGAGGAAGAGAAGAGAAAGCAGATGGAGGCAGAGCTAGAAGCCAAACGGCAAGCCCTGCTAAGAGGCATACTAACACTGAAAGCAAGGGAGAGGCTCTCCAACCTTAAACTTGTAAAACCGGAGCTCGCAAGAGCGGCCGAGGACCTAATAATACAGCTCGTACAGGCTGGAAGGCTCCCGACACCCGTCGATGACGACCAGGTTAAAGCTATATTGCTGGAGCTGGACAGGAGAACAAGGCGTGACTTCCAGATAAAGTTTAAGAGAAAGTAGATAGGGCATGGCTAGGTGCCGGGGTGCGGTGAATGGCTAGGAACAAGCCTCTAGCGAGGAAGCTCAGGCTGGCGAAGGCGCTCAAATCGAACAGCCCTGTCCCGGCCTGGGTCATATTGAAGACGAACAGGCGTGTAACGGTTAACGCTCACAGGAGGCACTGGAGGATTAGCAAGCTGAAAAAGTGATAGTCTAACCTTTAAGGGTGGAATGCTATGGCGGATGAGAAGAGCAGGCTGGTCAAAGGCTTCGTATACGTTGTCCCCCTCTCAAGGGTATACTGGGGTAGGAGGACTAACAGGGCTGATAGGGCTGTAAAGCTCCTGAAAAGGTTCGTGGCGAGGCATGTTAAGGCTGATAGGATAGTCGTCTACAATGAGGTTAACAATTACATATGGTCGAAGGGGAGAGAGAAGCCCCCGAGAAGGGTTAAGATCCTAGTGCTCGTATACGAGGTCGAAGAAGAAGAGGAAGAGGAAAAGAAGAAGATAACAGTCGCTAAAGTCAAGCTCGCACCAAAAGAGCTGAAACCAGGCCCCTTCCAGCCCGCAACCGCTGCTAAGTAGGCTGAGAATACCTGCCACGCGCAGGATACTACAGGCGCTCGAGGCAGGCGCACAGCCAGGCTTGGCGGCGAAGGGCTATCCGCACGTTCGAACCCTACATATAGCGTGGAGTAACACCAGACATGCTAGTATGGAGGTGTAGTGGTTGGCTAAATTCGAGGTTGCAATACTAAATCTCATGGGGAACTCTAACATTGGAGTCTATATTCACGCTACTGACAGGTTTGTAATAGTACCCGAAGATATTGATAGTGAGGCCGAAACGGTAGTAGCCGAAGTGTTGAAGGTTGACATTGTGAAAACGCTCGTGGGAGGTAGCAGGCTTATAGGAGTCCTCCTCGCGGGTAACAGTAAGGGGGTCCTCGTAGGATCGACTGCAAGGGAGGAGGAAATCAAACGGCTGAGAGACGCGCTAGACGTTCCCGTGGAGGTTCTACCCTCGAAGAATAACGCGGTAGGCAACCTTATAGCTGCAAACGATAAGGCCGCCCTTGTCTATCCCGGCTTGGAGAGGGAATCTGTACAGTTGATCCGAGACGTCCTCGACGTTGAAGTGGAAGAGAGGGCCATAGCGGGAGTAGGCACTGTTGGCAGCGTTATTGTCGTTACGAACCGTGGAGGCCTGGTCCATCCCGACGCTACCGAAGAGGAGGTAGAATTCTTATCCGAGTTTTTCGGCGTCCCGTTCATGACGGGAACGGTTAATTTCGGCGTCTCATTCGTTAGAACAGGCCTGGTGGCCAACAGTAACGGGGCCCTAGTAGGCGGTGAGACGAGGGGTCCCGAGCTGGCCAGGATACAGATGGCGCTTGGAGGAGGTGAGGAGAATGAGCAGTGAGGTTAAAGTGTTCAGGGTCAGCGGCAGGATGATGCTCTCCCACGATAGATTCCCGGAGTGGAGGAAGTTCTCCATACTGGTGAGGGCGCTCAAGCCCGAGCACGCTATAGAGAAGGTCTATAGCGATCTCGGTAGCAGGCACAAGCTGAAAAGGTATCATATAAAAATAGAGAAGATAGAGGTCGTACCCTTAGAGGAGATAGACGACATAAACATCCTCAGGCTATCACAACTAGAGAAATGGGTGAAAGCGTAATGAGCAAGCAGGCACAACCCGCTATAGACCCGAACGCTCTAATGGCGCAAGTGGAGCTCCTAAGGCAGAGGCTGGCACAGCTGGAGGCCGCTATAGCGGAGCTGGAAAGGGCAAGGCTAAACACTGCGAGGGCGAGAGAGACTATAAAGGCATCATCGGAGAACGACGTTCTGCTAGCACCGACAGATCCGGATTATAATGCGATCATAAAGGTTAGGGTTGAGGAGAAGGATAAGAGTATTATACGTCTAGGGGAGAACATTTACGTCAAACTACCAAGCGAGCAGGCGATACAGATACTTGAAGACAGGGAGAGGATACTGTCTAAGAGGATAGGGGAGCTCAAGGCTGAGCATGCAGAAACAGTCCGGGCCTTGGAAGCGGCAGAGAGCCTCCTACAGCAGGCGGCACTTGCCGCGCAGGCGGCTGTAATGGCCGGCCAGAAGGGCGAGAAGAAATAGTTTTCCTCTCCCAGCATTAGATAGAGTACAAGTATTTTATATTATTTTCTTCATATTTGTTCTAGTAGTTAAACTGTAAATGGGAGGAGCGGGCGTGACCGGGAATGTTCGACAAGCTCAAAAAAGCATTCTCGAAGACAGCAGAAAGCCTTAAGACGCGTGTAGCAGAGAGGATCGCTTATAGGGAGATAAAAGAGTCGGACCTTCAGGACACCCTAGACGAGCTCTTGATGGAGTTAATAGAGGCCGATGTAGCGTTTGATGTTGCAGAAGAGATAGTTGAGCATGTTAAGAGGTCGCTTGTTGGCAGAAAAATACGGAGAGGGGACGATATCGAGCGTATAGTTAGGGAGGCCCTCAGGAGCAAGCTCCTAGAGATCCTAAGCGTCGACTCCTTCGATATCGTAGAAGAGGCAAAGAACCGCCGGTCAGGAGAACCACCGCTCGTCGTCGTCTTCCTAGGCGTTAACGGTGTAGGCAAAACAACTACTATCGCTAAAATAGCGTATAAGATGAAGAAAGCCGGTGTCACTCCAGTCCTAGCGGCGGCAGACACTTTCCGTGCCGGCGCGCAGGAGCAGCTCGAAGAGCATGCGAGGAGGATAGGGGTGCCAATAGTTAAGGGCCGCTATGGTTCCGACCCTGCGAGTGTGGCGCATGACGCGATAAGCTACGCGTCGAGTAGGGGGTTCAAAGCGGTCCTAGTTGACACTGCAGGGAGGATGCATGTCGATTATGATCTTATGGGCGAGCTGAGGAAGATCGTCAGGGTCACGAAGCCGGACTATAAGATTCTCGTCGTGGACTCTCTAACCGGGAACGATGCCGTGGAGCAGGCCAGGCTTTTCAACGATAATGTTGGTGTCGACGGTGTAGTACTAACTAAGACGGATGCCGATACTAAGGGCGGCACGGCTATAAGCGTGACTTACGCTATAAGGAAGCCCATATTATATATTGGTGTAGGCCAGGAATACGACGATATCGAGAAGTTTAACCCGGAAAAATATGTTAACATGATCCTTAACTTCTAGCAATAGCATACAGTATTTCTCTCTTCGTCAGTAGGCCCTGCAGCACGCCGTTCTCGTCGACAACCGGTAGGGAGCCTATTTCCTCTCTGACCATGAGTCCGGCTGCCTCCGCCGCGTCAACGTTATCTGTAGTGGTTATCGGGTCCGGGGTCATAATGTCGGAGGCTACGGGCACTAGATAGTAACGTGCGGGCACTATCTTCTCGCTGTAGAGGTGTGTTATTTTCCTCTTAACATACCTGTCCTTTCCCCTGCTAACCCTCTGCTCTAACGGTATGGAGGCGAAGGCTAGATCCCTCTTGGTTATAATGCCTATCGGTTTTTCGTCCTCGTCTATAACGACAACCTTGCCGGAGGGGTCCATCTCTATTATCCTAGCAACATAATATATGCTGTGTCCCGGCTCGACCTTAGCATAGGCTGGCCTCATCAGGTCTCTAACCAGGTATTTACCGTCGAACCTCTCGGCGAACGCTCTTGCAAGGTCCGTCCTCGTGATTATCCCGGTTAGCCTCCCCTCGCTGTCCACTACCGGGAGGCCACCTATATTATACTTCAACATTATCTGGGCCGCCGTCTTTATACTCTTAGTAGGCTCTATAGTTATAGGGTTCCTGCTCATAACCTCTTCGACCAGGATCTTGTTAATCGGCCTGTTATAGTGGGTGCCCAGTACCGCATTGTAAAGGTCTGTTATTGTCAGGACGCCTATAGGTTTCTCCTCATCGTTAACTACGATGAGCCTGCTAACCCTTTTCTTTAGCATGAGATTTCTAGCGTGAGCCAGGTTGTCCACAGGCCTGACAACATATACTGTGGGCCTCGCGTAGCTTGAAACCCTGGGGGGCACACTTGAACACCTCAAACATGAGCATATAGTGGAGGGGGAGCGCGGGGAAAACAGGAGGGCTAAGCCTTCTCGGGTCCTCGCATGGCGATAGCGTTGAGCACGTCCCTCTCAGTTATTATTCCTATGAGCGAGTCGTTCTCGTCTGTGACGAGCAGGAAGCTGACGCCCTGCTCGGCCATGTGCTGGGCGGCCTCTCCGACATCGGCGTCGTCCCTGATGGTGTAGAATTCTGCTGTCATCAGCTCGTAGACGGGGGTTGAGAGGGGCTCCTCTATATTCGTAGTCTTCAGATCCTTGAAGGCCTCATGGCTTCCGAAGAACCTGACAATATCCTTGGCAGAGATAATGCCTTTAACAGTATCTCCCGCCTCCGATACCACGGGGAGCCTGCGGAAGCCTTCCCTGACCATTATCCTTGCAGCCTCAACTATGGGAGCCTCAATGTTAACAGTAACCACGTTGCGCGTGGCGATATCGCCGACCCTGACTCCTAGGAGGTCGCCGCTATACCTCTTCACTATGTCGTGCTCGGTTATGACACCGTAAATCGTGCCGTCCTCCCATACCACCGGGACGATGCCGACTCCCGTTTCGAACATCATATGTATTACGCTGTCAAGGTTGTCAGTAATGCTAGCATATACGGGGGTTGGATTAGCGATACTCATAATACTCTCGTCTCTTAGCGCCTTATAGATATTCTTCTTATGCCTGTTAACAACAATATTATAGTACTCGCCGCCCCCAAGATAGTTCACCATGTCGAGCGCCGTCACAATCCCGGCAAGCCTCCCATCCCCGGCATTAGCTATGGGGAGCCCTCTAACGTTATGTTTGGCTGCAACCTCCAGCGCCTCTAGAATGTTAGCACTGGTCGCCACTGTTATAGCCGGATGGCTCGCGACGCTCTTAACCTCGCCCTCACGCAGCCTAAGCCACTGGGTCCAGTTAGGCGTGCCATCAGCACGGATATACCGTATACCCTCCGGGCGCGGCCTCACAACGGCAAACCTGGGCACACGCCTAGACAGCCTGACCTGGCTCGTCTTCCTCACAGGAGGCCTCCTCTGCCCTCCACCTCTCTTCGACACCATCTCTCAATCACCCCCTGTTTATACGCGTTAGAGAGCTAATCGCACGATATCCTCCCTGTCAAGGATACCGATAAGCCTGCGAGACCCGGGAGAGTCCACAACAGGTATCCTACCATAACCCTTAGAGACCATTAGCTCCGCTGGCTTATCAACATTATCGTCGGGAACGGCAAATTCGACGCTAGGATTCATAACCTCGCGTATCTTAGGATCGCGTGAGATACCACTGCTAGACTCTAACCCCAGCCTAACACCGCGGCTCAACAGGTCGTACTGGGTTATTATTCCTACAAGCCTGCCCTTACCGTCGACAACAGGCAGTCCAGCGTATTTGAGCTCAACCATGCGATGCCATACCTTGCTAACACGCTCGTCAACACCAGCGGTAACAACATCACTACTCATAATGTCCCTGACGGGAATTCCACGCATGTACTCCTCATTCTCGTCGAGCATCCTCCTGATTACATGCTCAAGGCCGAGAACACCCCGGGGAACACTATTCTCACCAACGACAGGCGCATACCACTCGTCAGCTCCAAGCATAGCCCTTAGAGCCCTCTCCACAGTGTCATCGGGAGACAATACGGCCGGGGGCCTAGACATTATGTCTGAAGCTCTAGCCTCGCTTTTAGTGCTAGTAATTGTTAGGATATCGCCACGGGTTATTATTCCTACAAGCCTACCCTTACCGTCAACAACCAGGCTAATCCTCTCTTTAGATTTCCTCATTAATGTTCTAATACTCGTAGCAGGCTCGTCAAGGCCAACAATAAGCGGGTCGCGGTTCATGAGCGAGGAAACCTTAGAATCCAAGGTTATGGGGAAGGCTGATACCATTAATCTCACCGTTACAGTAGGGTTCATTATAATATTATAGGATCGACAGGCTATTTATTTGTGAGACAGGATGTTTTCCATTCACACCCTATATAGAAGAACCTTATTCTCTAACACGTCCATCACATAACCATACGCAGACGCCCCCTCCGAAAGAATCCTGCGTGCAACCATGAGCTTACGATGCTTCAAGCCGCAAGACAGTGTACGCTTATGCGAGCACGAGATCCTCTCAAAATTGTAACCCTCCAGGACGACGCGCGGAACTCCATGCGACATGAGAAGCATCGCTGCCCTGTCGCCATCAGTGTAGCCTCCCAGGCCGAGAACGTTCCACCAGCATACAGCCTGGCTGGTAGGCACTACTGGTATACTCATTGCACGCTTGAGCATTGAAACCCTAATGTAGTTGTCGCCATGGTAGTGGAGCAGATATGCCCCCAACGGTAGCCCGCTCGAGCAGGGCCGATATCTGGCCGGGTCGAAATCCCCGTCCCCCAGCAGGTATACTCTGGCCCGTATACCCCTAAAACGCCTGGGGGGAACAAGGTGTGCGGCAGAGTCGAGAACCACGATCAGATCGCACCTGCCCGGGAAGGCCGTGCTCCAGGGGTCGAAGAGGGGGCCTAGAACGCACGCGTTCTCAGAGGAGAGGAGATCCTCGCGGAGCACCCCTATACTCTCGCAGAACCGCTCCTCACTAACAGTTCTAGAAGCATACTGTGCAGCCTCGTACTCCCTAATACGCGGATGGCCCATAGCCTTCTCGGCCACCCGGAAATAAAGATTCCTAGCCTGTGAGAGGCGATCGCACATGTCCTCGAAGACACTGCAGTATTTCAGAAACGGTCTCAACAACCCTCCTATCACCACGGGAAGCCCTAATGGCACAGCCTGCAAGATACGCTTCAACGCTTGGAGATCTCCCCCACACTCCGGCGAGAACCCGTGTACAATATACTAGTAGCTCGACGAGGCAACCGTAAACCCTACTATATGCAGTAATAGTATGCAGGCCCGATAGTTGGGGTTTAAGGTTCGTGCATGTTAAAGGTTTGAAGTCTCCCGTGTCAGAATAGAGTTGCGGGGTGCACGAGTACCAGGAGCCCAGCCTGGGATCGGGGCAGGGGCAAGACCCGCAGTATTTTATCTTATTCTCCAGCTCGTGTTTCAGGCTCTTATAGAATAGCAGGGGATCATCGGGCGATAAGAGGAGCATACCATCTATTCTTCCAGCAAGCCTATACAGGCCCGCGCCCCTGAAAACCCTGCCATAAGCGAGGCTATCGTATAATAGTAAGCCTAGGGGCATGCTATACTTGAAGCCTGAAACGCACGGGAACGCTATGAACTCCCTATACCAGGAGGTCCCATCAGCGTTTTCTACTGGCACTTCAAGGCCCCTGGAGGGACCTTTACGGTTTGGAGAGCAAAAATAGTCTATTAGAGCGTTCTGAAAGAGAATGTAATGGGGGCTGTGAGGAACTCTGCCGCTGGCGACCAGAACGTTCAGTAAAAAGGGGGGCTTACCCTTACAAGCCTAGAGTGAGATAGGCTCTGTACCGCTGGAAAATGGGATGAGCGTTTGCGAACCCCAGTCCGAGCCCCCAGACTTGAAGGCTCCTACTTCTTGCCTGACACTTCCTGTCCTATCGTTTCGACGGCCTTGCTAACAAGCCAGGTCCTCAGGAGGGTGACCCCCGCGGATACTAGGCTGAGCCCTATTATCGCAGCTAGAAGACTGGCCGCAACCTGCGGGGGGCTAGCCTTGATTAATAGGAGGCTATTGTAGAGGAAGTATATGCCTGCTATGATTAGGAATGCCGCGAACACTATTGATACCGCTGCCTTCGCAGTTTCCCCCACGACTGCTACCCTCCAGTACCCCAGATATTTTGTCTGGTATTATAGCACTATATGAGTGCGGCTGCCAGCCTGTCTAGGAAGCGGAGCCTTTTTGGCACTGGCGGGTGGGTGCTGAATAGTTCCTCTACCGGGTCGGCTTTCTCCTCCTTGAGCGTCTCAACAAGATAATCTATATCGGTAAAGAAGCCGCCGTTAACCATTATTAGAGGAGACACTATGAAGAGCGGCGCCGCAATACTAGACCTTGTAGCCTCAACTGCTAGAACAGGGTCCTTCTTGACTGCCACGTAAATCTTGGCTAGGGCGCGCTGGAGCGCTCTCGGGCGCCGCGTTACTAGCGCGCTGTGAGCATCGGCATAGTACTCTCTAAGCCTGTTGAAATGGGCGATCATAAACTTGAAAAGCACGCTGGCAATGATAAGGCTGAGCCCTATAAGCATGAGGTATGCGCCGCCAGCATCATCCCTATCCCTGGACCCCCCGCTAACAAGGCCCGCATACAGCAGGCTCCTGCCCAGGAAGTATACCATGAGAGGCACAATGCTGAGCGCCAGTATCCATGACACGTCCCGATGCTTCAAGTGCCCAACCTCGTGGCCTAGCACTGCCTCGATCTCGTCTGGCCCTGCAATACGTATGAGCCCCCTTGTTACAGCGACATAGCTTCCAGCGATAGGACTACTATAGGCGAAGGCGTTAGGAACCCTAGACTCCACGATTCTAAGCCTCGGCGGCTTTATCCCGCTCTCGCGTGCAACCCGCTCCAGGATCCTCTCGACAGCCAGCTCATCGCTCGTTCTGGGGGGACGGGTCCTATAGGCAGAGTTGACCATGTAGGGGCCTAGAAGCCACTGGAATAGGAGTAGTATTGCGGATAGTAATGCTGAAAATACCACGATGGAGGATGCCCCGCTACCTGCGCCTCCAAGATACTTGTATAGGCCCACTATGATAGCCATGTATGCTGTAAACATTGCTATGGCTGTGACGAGCATGCTAAGCTTTAAGGCCGAAAGATTGGAGGGTTCCCTACCTACAAGCTTGTCGGCTCCCAGCGAGAGAATACCTACCACGCCAGCCACAGCCAAGCTCTCTATTAGTAGCAGCCACCAGTAGGCTATTATGAATCCTATCAAGCCCCTGAACACCTTTCAGCCATACTGTTAAGTCCGAGACTATTTTCTTTTAACCCCGTCCAGCGGCCACTAGAGGCCCTCATAAGGTACGGGGCGTGCGGGCTTGCGGGTTTTAGCTGCACTGTAGTGTTATGCTTCTCTCCTTTAAGCGTGCAGTCACAGAGGCAAGCCTTAATCCCTGTCCCCCGGTTTCCAGTTTCAGCCGCTCGCATAGGTCCTCGAGCATGTCTTCTATTAATGGGTACCGGGTGGCTCTAAGAGAGTCTCTAAGAGGTTTGTGATCATACCTTCTAGCGGCAGTATCAAGCGTATCCTTTAAGGAATCGATATTCACCCTTCCCTCCGAGACATAGCATGCCTCAATGTCTATATCATGACCGTGAATCCCGTAGCCCCACTCTGGTATTTCCAGGGCAATACTGACAGTGGTTGATACGCAATACTTGTAGGCCATCCCTCCGATGCCCCCGCGCATGCCTGGAGCCTGGGAGTGCAATTGAGGCGAGAAGCGTAAAAATAACATAATTATGCTGGTCTCCATTCTATCGTAGAATTATGGTGGAGAACTATGCCGGTTAGCGAGGAGCTATTGGAGAAGATCGTTGAGGAGATCAACGGTGGTGTGAGGCTAAGGGTCTACGTTAAACCAGGATCAAATAAGACCGCCCTCGTTGTCGAGGAGGACGAGCTCGTATTCTACACGGACGAGCCTCCCGTGCAGGGGAGGGCTAACGCGAGCCTGAAGAAGTTCATAGCGAAGGCTGTAGGGGTTAACACTTCGAGGATCGAAATAGTACGCGGCCTGAAAGACAGGGTTAAAACAATTGTTATACGGGACGTGAGTAAAGACCGGGTTGTCAAGGCCTTGGCAAGCGTGGCCGAGCCCTGGTAGTGAGGGGGCCCGCCTATTCACGCCTACTTTTTCTCTATAAGTGGGAAATCCGAAAGTTTAGCCATGCCGCTCCTACCGGAGGGGGCGACTATTTCTACGGGCTCCCCGAAAACGGCGTAGCGAACGTCGATATACCCCATACCTATGCCTCTCCTCCTCACAGGACTATAGGTGCCACTGGTCACCCAGCCCACAGGCTGCCCCTCAATAGTTATACTGTAGCCCTGCCTAGGTATGAAGCGGGCGCTCTTCTTCTTCATAATCAAACCTATCCGGACCCAGCGGATGCCCTCCTTCCTGCAAGCCCTCAGCATCGGCTCTCCAACATAGCCCGTTTTATCCCAGTCTATCGCGCCCATACCATAGCGTAGGCTCAACGCGCAGGGGTACACTACAGGGTCCTCGCCGTACTCGTGCCCGCCCAGGACGAAGCCCATCTCTATTCGTAGAGTGTCCCTAGCCGCGATACCCACAGGCTTCACGCCCGCATCCAGGAAGGCCTTGTAGAGCCTCCTCGCCTCTCCAGGCTCAACCCAGAACTCGAACCCGTCCTCGCCCGTCCAACCGCTCCTGCTTGCCAGGTAAATTCTCGCCCCAGCCAGGCTAGTATCAACTATAAACTCCAACGGTTTAAGGCCGGCAATGTCCCCGCCTCCCAGCTTCCTAACAACACTTTCAGCCATGGGCCCCTGTAAAGCAAGGAGCGCGTATTTACCCGTTAGATCCTCTACAACAACGTCTTTAAGCCCCAGCCTCCTAGCCCAGGAACCCAGATATTCTAGCATGAGGTCTTTGACCGCAGCGTTAGGCACGACCAGCCATTCATCGTCCGACACTCTGTAGAACATCTCGTCGTCCTTGACGCGGGCATACTCGTTGAGGGCGAGTGTAGGGCCGCTCATGAAGCCGATCTTCGTCTTGCCCAGCCGCTTAGTGTAGAGGCGCTCCAGGAGGTCTAAACTGCCGGGCCCGGCAATCCTAAGCCTGCCCATATGGCTAATATCGAACAATCCCACCGCTGTACGCACGGCCATATGCTCTTCCAGCGTGCTAGTATAAACCATGGGGACACGCCATCCAGCGAACTCGCCGAAGTCGGCTCCTAAGCTCTCATGAACATCTTCTAACAGGAGTCTTTTCAGTGCCGCCAACCCGTTCCGGCACCTCCAAGTATTCTAATATTGATCTTTAACTGGACAACTATATGTGTGCGAGGTATCCTACAGGCGGCACCCTGCACCCCGAACTATCAGCGGTGAGAATAGCGTAGCCTTTAGGGCTAGAAACCCTTACAGGACAC
>Ga0256833_1000357_pt1 | contig 36003 bp, 23 predicted proteins | sample 356284metaG_FD_190535 | JGI IMG/M metagenome (GOLD analysis project Ga0256833, IMG submission 190535) | Hydrothermal vent microbial communities from Mid Atlantic Ridge, Atlantic Ocean - 356-284 | ecosystem: Environmental > Aquatic > Marine > Hydrothermal vents | place: Atlantic Ocean: Mid... | reverse complement strand
CCCAGCCGTAGCCCCCAAGCTTCTCCAATACCAAGGAAATCTCATCATCATTAAAACCGTGCCTGCTTAAGTATTTTGCTATCTCCTCCTCCGGTATCCACCCCATCTTCATGTATTTGGAGGCTGCGGCCAGCTTGGAGTTTCCGTAAAGTTCCTCTATGAAGAAGGTGTCTGAGGTGAGGATAAAGACATTGGCTAAGTGGGAGGCCTTGGTTATGGTGACGAAGAAGTTTAAAAGTTCGTCCACAAATTGCCTCTCTCCGTTTGTGTATATCCACCTCAGCTTCTGAAGCTCGTCTATGATTATGTTGGGAACAGCCTCCTCCTCCATGAGCCTTTCCTCCATGGCCTCAAAGGGATTCCTCTCCCTCGCCACCATCTCCTGGAAAACCTCCCTGCTCACCTTGAAAACCTTAAGGTCCATCTCCCAGCTGCCTCGCCTCATTATCTTCCTTCGCCCGTGCTCCGTGTCAAAGAGAACATCCAGGACAGCCCGGTAGTCCGGAAGGAAATATTTCCTGAGGTCGTAGTAGTAAAAGGAGGCCGCCTGTCCCTCCTGTAGGCTCTGGTATATGGCCTCCTGAATTACCGTGGTCTTTCCGCAGCTTTTGGGGCCAAAGTAGAAATATATGGCATTGGGGGTTGCGGTAAAAAGCCCCTTTAACCTTCTCAGCTCCTCTTCCCTGTCTATTACCTCTATCATAGGGAAAGTATAACACAGGGTAAGTAAAGGGCAAAGGGTGCACTTTGCCGCTAAAGGGTTCCTAAACGCTCTTTCTTTTATGTACAGGTAAACAGGTTAAAAATACAATTTCCAGGAGGGGGTAAAGGAGCACGGGGAAGGGCCAGGGGCTCTTTGAGCCTCCCCGGAGAAATGTCAGGTAAAGGTCCACTCCGGGGAGCTGGAATATTTCAGGTTTGCGAAAAGGGCATACTCAGAGGATAGCTTCAAAAATAGACCTCCCACCCACAAATTTTAAAAATTTTCTTAGAATACCACGCACCCATGAGTAATGTTTACTATATATGCGGGTTTGCCAATTCTCTCTATGGCCTCCTTTACCCATTCCTCCCTTCCTGGAGCATAAACGAACATGGTCCCTCCCCCTCCAGAACCGTTGATCTTTCCTCCAAGGGCCCCTGCCTTCATGGCTTCATTCAGCATTTTCTCTATCTCAGGTGTGGAAACTCCGAGGAGATTTCTCAATATAAGGTGGTGCTCCCAGAGAAGTCTTCCCAGTTCTTCGTGTTTAAAGTTGGCCAGGCTTAGGAGCTCTCTGGCCTTCATGGTAATTTCCCTGTTTTTAACCGCTGCTTCTGCGTAGGGACGAAGTTCATTGGGAAGTTTTTTTATAGCGTCCTCCACTTCAGCAAAGGGAGTGGATCCGGGGTCAAACTCAGGATACTTTTTTGCAAGTTCCTCAAGTGCCCTGGTCTGTCCCTCCTTTACCCGGCGGAGAATTCCTCTGGTATCCTTAGGCTTCAGTGAATTTCCGAGGACAAATCCGGAGAGGGTAGGGAGAAGCTTCTCTACTTTTCCCCGGGTAAAGTCTATGAAAAGCACTCCACCCATAGCGCAGGTGTAATGGTCCATTTTCCCGCCTGGCTCGTTAAACTCTAAAACCTCTGCCTCGTGAGCGAACTCTGCAATTGTTTCAGGAAGGTCCTTTCTGGGGTCCTCTGCAAGTTCCAGGAGTAGTTTTACAAGGCTCACTACCAGGGCTGTGGAGCTGGAAGCTCCAGCATTTACGGGAATGTCAGAGGTAATGGTGGCATTTATCCCCCACTCAAACTCTACTCCCCTGCGGTAAAGCACATTGAACACGCTTTTCAGGTAATCCCTCTCTTTAGTATATTTCAAGGGGAAGTTAAGCTCAAACTCTTTCCGGGTGTGAAAATCCGCAAGATAAAATGAAGCGGTTCTTTCCACCTGCCTTTCGGCGATTATCTTCATGTAAAGATTAACAGCAGATGAAATTACCGGGAGTCCCAAATAATCCTGGTGCTCCCCGAAGAGGCAGATTCTTCCGGGGGTTTTCACTTTTACCATGTCCGTTCCCTTATTAGCTTCAATACGGGTTCTGTATTGGACGGTCGGATATGTATCCAGCAATCACGGTAATATACCCTGAATCCATCCATGAGATTTATCATATCATCCTTGTGAGATTCTTTGAAATGCCCCCTATCCTATGCTTTGTGCCATCTTGGGAATATCCCCTTTATTTCCACGGGAAGAAGGCCGGTTGCCTTCCTTCTTCCCGTAAGCACATCAAAGAGCGCCTTTACGCTGCAGTCCCTGAAGCTGAAGACTGCCATGTAAGTTTTCACTTCAGGAAACCATCTTATGTCATAGGGATTGGCAAGGGAGCAGACAATGGCATCCTCCTTCATCTTCAGGATTTCTGAGATGACCTCCCCCTGAAGGCGTTCCGCCTCAGGTGTTCTTGAATAGGGAGCGAGAAGGAGCTCATCATGGGAGGCTACGAAATCCTTTATTTTTCCAAAGTCAGGCTCCTTAAGGGGAAGGATGAGGACTTCTGCCTTTTCAAAATACTCCCCTGCCCTTCCCTGCAGATAGCTTTTTCTCTTTGCTTCGGAAATTGGCACGGTGGAAGGAGCCTTGGCCCACTCTATAATTCCCACCCTTCTGTTCTGCGGAACCGGTATCGCACCTGCCCTGTTTCTCAGAAGAGCGATGGAACTGGCGCAAACTTCGTATTCCTTTTCTCTGTGTTGCCTTAGATTCTCTTCTGCTTCTAAAGGATCCTTTACCCTGCGGGACAGCAAGCCGTATTTTTCCTTTGCCCGAAGGATCCTCGCCACCGAGAGGTTTATTCTTTCTTCCGCAATCTTTCCCTCTTTTACCAGATTTAAAAGTATGTTATAAAGCTCCCTTTGAAACTCAAGACTGTGGCTTGCCAGTAGAACATCCGCCCCTGCCTCTATTGCAAATTTCACCATTTCCTCCGGTGAGAAATTCTCCCTTACGGCCCTCATTTCCAGGCAGTCGGTAATCATGACGCCTTCAAAGGAGATTTCCTCCCTTAAGAGCTTCCCCATGATTCTCCTGGAGAATGTAGCAGGAAGCCCAGAGGGGTCAACGGCCGGAAATACCACATGGGCGCTCATCATAAAATCGGCTTCCCTGCCAAGGGAGGAAAAGGGGCGAAGGTCTATTCCCCTGAAAAATTCCTCGGACTCATCCACAGAAGGAAGAGCAAGATGAGAATCCAGGGAAGTTCCTCCATGGCCCGGGTAATGCTTCAACACCGGGGCAATACCTGTTTTTTTGACCCCGTCCAGAAAACGCCTTGCGAATCTTATGACCGTCCCGGGTTCGTCGGAAAAGGCCCTCACTCCGATTATAGGATTGGAAGGTTTCCGGTTGACATCCACCACCGGAGCTATAACGCCATCTACTCCCAGAAGCGCCATATCCCTCGCAATCCCGGCACCGGCAATTTTAGCCATTGAGGGTTGCCCGGTAGCGGCCAGACCCATGGGGGAGGTAAAGGTTGCTGCCAGCTCGCCGAACTGGCAAACAAGCCCCCCTTCCTGGTCCGCAAATATCATGGGGGGAACTTTCCCCAAGGAGTGGATGTCATTGGTAAGTTCAACAACCTGAGAGGGGGACTTCACATTCCTTGCAAAGATGACCACAAATCCAATATTCGCTTCGTTTATAAAGGACCTGACCTCCCCTGGAAGTTCCTTCCCATGGAATCCTATCATGAACATCTGCCCTGCCTTTTCCCTGAGGGAGAGTTTTCTCATGAATTGAGGGATGTTCATCGTTTCTCCTTTTCCTCTAAAATCTTCATACAGAACTTCCTTCTCTTTGTCTTAATCATTAGCACATACGGAGAGAAAAGTCAAAGGAATGTATGGGGCCATAGCATAGGGGAAAGCCAAAGCTTTCTTCCCGTTTTTGTAAACCGTTCATCCCCTCTGGTAAAATGTTCCTATGAGGGAAAACAACCTGGCCAAGCTTCCCATTGGGATTTCGGATTTCGGGAAGATAAGAAGGGAGGGTTATCTTTACATAGACAAGACCGGCTACATATACAGGATGCTCTCCACAGGTATGTATTATTTTCTCTCCCGCCCCCGCAGGTTTGGAAAATCGCTTCTTCTCTCAACGCTTTATTATCTCTTCAAAGGAAAAAGGGAACTCTTTGATGGACTCTACATTTACCACAAGGAGGGTATAGACTGGAGGGAATATCCGGTGATAATGCTTGATTTTAACAGGATAGAATCTACCAATAGCGAGATCCTAAGGGAAAGGTTAATAAACAGGCTGAAGGAAATAGGCCAGGAGGAAGGCCTTCTGATAGAGGAAAGCAGATACTTGAAGGATGCCTTTGCGGAGCTAATAGAGAAGCTTTACAGGAAGTATGGGAGGGAGGTGGTTCTCCTCATAGACGAATACGACAAGGCCATAGTGGACCATGTGGGAAGGGGGGAGGAGGAGCTTCAGGTGGCGAAGGCCAATAGGGACCTTCTTCGCAGCTTTTACGGCACGCTCAAGGCGGCGGATGTCGTAATGAGGACCAAATTTGTCCTTCTCACAGGTATTACCAAGTTCTCCAAGGTTTCTCTTTTTTCGGAGCTTAACAACCTTCTTGATATAACCATGAACAGTGAATTTAACAGCCTGCTTGGCATAACGGAGCAGGAGGTGGAGGCTTATCTAATGCCCCACATAAAAGCCTTCAGCCAGGAGAAGGGGATGAGTTACGAGGCTCTGAGGGAGGCTCTTAGAGATTACTACAACGGCTATCGGTTTTCTCAGAGGCAGGAGCGCGTATACAATCCCTTTTCCCTGTTTTCAGCTCTGAGGAACAGAAGCATAACCAACTACTGGTTTGAGACGGGCACCCCTTCCTACCTTGTAAATTTGATAAAGGAGAGGAACATCTACATTCCAGAATACGAGGAATTTGAGGCGGACGAATTCATGTTTTCCAGCTACGATATAGAGAGCCTTCAAATTCTTCCCCTGATGTTTCAGTCAGGATACCTGACCATAAAGGACTACGACGAAAGGACAAGGCTCTATACTCTCTCTTATCCCAACCGGGAAGTGAAAGAGTCCTTTGCCCGCAGCCTGTTCAGGGAAATAACCGGGCTTTACAGGGAGACGAAGTACGCCAAGATAGGCAAGGCGCTGGATGATGGGGACATAGAAGAAGCCGTGGAGCTTGCAAAGAGCATATTTGCGGAGATACCCTATGTACTTGAGAGGAAGGACAGGACGGGAGAGGAGTATTATCAGACGGTTTTTTACCTTATTCTCACTGCCTCAGGGGTGGGGGTTCGCACAGAGGTTCTCAACTACAGGGGCAGGATAGACATGGTAGTGGAGACTCGCCGGCGGTTTTATATAATAGAATTTAAATGCGACCAGAGCTCAGAGGCGGCGATAGCCCAGATAAAGGAGAAGGGTTATGCGGAGGCATATAGGGGCAAAGGAAAGGAGGTTTGGCTTGTTGGTATAAACTTCGGCAAGGAGAAGAGGAATGTAACTGAATGGAAGGCGGAGAAGTTTTACCCGTGATGGGGCTATAGGGCGCCCTTTCAAGAGCGAAGCCTTCCTTCTTCCCCAGACTATAAACCTCCTCTTTTAATCCAGGAAGTTTAGTCCCCTTGCCCATTTTTCTTTTCCGCCAATTTTGAGAAAGTTGACCTGCTCCCCAAATTTTGGAAAAAGTTTATGTTAGTATTTAAAATTAAAACAAGGAGGTGAACATGCCGGCCAAAAGGTTTACTGTGGAGCAAATCATCCGCATCCTGGCGGAGGCGGAGCTTCCCTCCATGAGCAACGCGGCGGTGGCGAGGAAGTATGGTATCTCCCAGCAGACCCTCTACCGCTGGAGGAAGAAGTATCGTGGCCTCAGCTCATCTGAGGCAAGGCGGCTGAAGGTCCTGGAGGAGGAAAACCGCCGCCTGAAACGCCTGCTGGCGGAAAAGGAGTGGTTTCGCTTCTACAACGAGGAGAGGCCCCACTCTGCCCTGGGCTACAGGACCCCTGCGGAGCTTTACAGGAAATGGAGGCTATCCACGGTGTATAAATTTCTCCCAAAAAATGAGCCCACATCCCTCCTCCACTCCGTCAAGGTGGTCCTATTGCTTTCTTTCCCGGAAGCGGTCATGATTGGAAGATGATAACCTTCCAAAGGCAACTTCATTTCGTAAAATGATTGGACAGAATGCATATCATTTCGTCAAATGATTTGACAGAATGTAGGTTTTGTGTTAACATTAAGCCGTGAACTACAGGGAAATATTTGAACTTCACAACCTTGCGCTGAGGCAGGTGGAAAAGTATAGAAGGAAAAGGTTTATTTACAGCACCATTGCGAAAGAAAAAAGCAGACATTTTATAGGGATAGCAGGTCCCAGGGGTGTTGGAAAAACTGTTCTGCTTAGACAGCTCGCAAGAGAGTTAAAGGGAGCCTTGTATGTTTCCCTGGATACCCTTAGCGGCTCTTTTGACCTATTTGACTTCGTTAAAGAGGCCTCTACTTATTACGAGGTGAAAACTTTTCTGCTCGATGAGATACATTATCTTAAGGGATATTCTGAGCAATTGAAAAAAATTTATGACTTCCTTAGCGGTGTAAGAATTATCTTCACAAGTTCCATAGCCCTGTGGATGATAGAATCCGGAGTGGATTTATCCCGCCGGGTAAGGATATTGAGAATGGGTCCGTTTAGCTTCAGGGAATTCCTTTGGTTTAGAGAAGGAATAAAGCTGAAACCCCTTAAAATTGAAGATATAATTTCAGGTAATTGGGACAGGAAGGTTTTGGAGTATGAGTACTTATTTGATGAGTATTTAAAGGGAGGATTATATCCCTTCACCCTTGAAGAGCCTTATCCGTATGAGCTTTTCAGAAATATAATGGATAGGGTCATCTCAAAGGACATTCCTGGGGTAAGGCAGGATATAAGGGTAGGAGAGATTGAAAACATAAAGAAAGTGGTGGATTTTGTAGGTAGATCTCCTTCGGAAGGGATAAATTATAGTTCTATAGCGAGGAATACTGGCATAACCAAATACAAAGCAGTTCAATATGTTGACCTTCTGGATAAGGGATTTATTTTGAATAGAATAAAACCATACGGAACAAATATCACGAAAGAACCTAAAATTCTCATGCATTTGCCCTATAGATTGCTATACAAAAGTTATATAGATTGCATAGGCTCCCTGAGGGAAGATTTCTTCGCTGAAAGAATGAAATTTCTGAGGGCTGAAATTTTCTATCTAAAATCAAAACGAGGGGAAAAAACCCCTGATTTTCTATTAAGGGGGTATAAGGACACGATATTTGAGATAGGAGGAAAAGGTAAGGGAAGGAGGCAATTTAAGGGTTATGATGCTTCTAATTACAACAGAATAATTCTCACCCATCCTTACTCGCCAGGAAAGTTTCCCCTTCTTTTAATAGGAATGCTTGAAGGGGAAGATTTCCAATAGAAGAGCAAAACCGACCGGTCCCGCAGGATTGCAGGGCGGCAGGATAGGCTAATAGGCGGGCTCGGGATTACCTAAGACTAGGTTCAACAGGGTCTCGGCTACCGATGAGGAGGAAGATGCTATAGCCCCGGCCACTGCTCCCTCCGGTCCTATAACCGCCCCTATAATGGCTCCTACAGCATCGTTTTTGGCAGTATCAAGGACCTCGTCGGCCAGGGCAGCCCAGATACCCCTTCTCCTCTTTGGGGCAATGTATGCCGAATAGCCCCGCATGGAGTATATTCCGTTTCTGAGCCCATCCTTTATAATCTCCAGGGCAAATTTAGCTCCTGAGGACGCAGGAGACTTCCTCAGGGAGGTCGCCTGCACGAGAACGCTCTGAACCTCCGCCAGGGTCTTTGCAGACCTTATTTTACCAATAAGGTTTGTTGATTCCACAGGCAGGGGAACCCTTGTTCTTGAGTTTGCAATACTGATGGTCCTTTTCGCCACATCCGCCAGGTCAGAATTTGAGCGGGTGGATGCTGCCTTTGATACAAAATTCATAACCTCCTCCGGAGTTATCCTTCCTGCCCTGCCCCTGGACCTGAGCCATTTCCTTACCTGGGCGGGATTTTCCAGCAGAAATTTTATGACCATGGTGTGGTCCTTCACCGTGAGGGAACGGGCGAAAATCCAGGGCGAAAGGACTACAAAAAATAAAGCTAACTTCGTAAAGGTGTTTTTCATTTTTCCTCCTGCAGGATAGTATACCATCGCTGCCCCGAGATTACCACAATTTTCCCGGGGGACGGAACCCTTTATAGCCTCGCTTCTGGCTCAAGGGGCTTTGTCAGCGGCTCTCAGAATTGAAATGAACCCCTCCAGGTCGCTTGCTCTGTAAGCCTCGGTAAAAAGCCGGGGGTTCTTCCGATAGGCCTCGCCTGCGGCTTCGCAAACTCTGACGGCAACCTCCCAGAATCTCCTCTTCCACCAGTCAAGAACCTCCAGGACCCTTTTAGCCTCAGCGTCCAGAGCCAATTGGGAGGTGCTTTCCTGTGTCTCTATTGCCTTCTTTATATACGCTGCAGTGGGAAGGTCCACCTCCCCCGCCGCCCACTTTGAAATAAGGAGAGCCTCTGCTATTTCCACCGGAAGAACCTTAATCATGTAGTTCTTCCAGAACCATTGCAGAACCAGCTCTTTTACCTTTTCGTAGTCTGCCTCCCTCCATCCAAAGGGTGAAACGAAGTTGAAGAATCCCGCCTCTATTTCCGATAGGGGAACGAACCAGGATAGAAGGGTCAGATACTGGTGACTTTTAAGTAAACACAGATCCGGCTCCCTTATCCTACCCCCCTCAAGACTGCATGCCCTTTCCCTTTCCCTTTCCTGAAAAACCCTTATGTATTTCCTGTAAATTTCAGAGGAGAAAAAGGCCACATGGTCAATTTCGTGCCTTATAAAATTGAGGGAGCCCTCTGCGATGGTGTCAAAAGATTTCTCCCGGAAAAGCCCTAAGGTTTCCCTGAAAGCATCCAGGTTTTTGAGGAGATACTCCCTGTATCCCCTCGCCTCCTCCCCCAAAAATGGAAGGTGCAGTCCCTCATATCCTTTTCCCGCTCTTTCTACGGACAGTCTCCCCGGCTCCTCCACAAAGGAGAGAAAATCCCCCGTGTCTTTGAAGTAATTATAAGCTACCCTCAGGTATTGCAGGAGAAACCGCAGATGTCTCTGGTCCTCGTTTTGGAAATTTCCGTAAATTAAAGCGTGCTGCAGCGCATTTATCATTATCACAGGCTCACCTTCAAAATTGTATGTGCTGGCAAGCCTTCCGGGCTTCGTGTAATAGGTTATTACCACGGAAAATTCCCCCGCAGGAGCAAGGCCAAGGGAAGCTCTTTCCCTCAGAGCTTCTTCTACCCTTGCAATAAGGTTCCTCCTGCTGGAGCGATGGCCACCGCTTACCCTTATTTTCATTTCATCCTCTAATTCTCAGTCCACAGTCCCCTCTGGCAGAAAAGTACGCAAACCATACAAAGAGTTTATGGAAGAGGAAATCGGTTGAGATCTCACTTTTTAAGCTGAAAACTATCTTTCCCGCCGTGAAATGCCAGCACCGCCACAACCTCCTGGTGGTCCCCTTCCACGGCATAATCCATGGGGGTTTTACCGTAACCGTCCAGCGCGTTCACATAGGCCCCGTGGCGGATGAGAAGTTGCGCAATTCGGGGATAGCCCTTCATGGCTGCTATGTGAAGAGGTGTCCTTCCGTAGGGACCCCACAGGTTTGCATTTGCCCCATGTTCAAGGAGAATCTTAACTATCTCAAGGTGGCCCTTTGACACAGCCAGATGAAGGGGGCTGGAGCCTGTACAGCAACTCTCATTTACATCCGCTCCTTCGTTCAGCAGAATTTTTACCACCCCTTTGTGGCCTTTCACGGCAGCCCAATGAAGCGGGGTCCAACCGTCCGGGTCTCTCACATTTACATCACCTGTGCAGGCAAGAACAGCGGTGAGAATTACATTTCCCGAAGATGCTGCTCTTATAATTAGTCCGGGAGACATTGCGTTTATAACAACGAGGGTAAGGAAATTAGCAGAGGCAGACATTGAAAAAATCCAGGGAGAAGGTAGATTTGAAACCAGGATGGAAGGAAAACCGGGGGAGAAAGATACGGCAGCGCTGCAACTGCTAACCCCAGCAAGGGATCCAAGAAAAAGGAAGGCCAACCCAAAGAAAAGGAGAAGGAACAAGGCGGCCCTGAGGACCTTTTTCGCCCGGAGACCCATTTTTATAAGGCTTTCCTTCCTCATCTTCTCCTTCCGTTTTTAACAAAGTTCAAGCTCCGTTGTCAAGAAGAATCTCCTTCCTACTTCAATCTTAAAATACAGATAAACCACTTAACGGATTTTCAAAAGGCCTCATCCGAAGGAGGGGTTTTACACTCGGCCATATTCGTGTAGCCTTCCTCAAATAAGGTGAAATCCAGGGGCGGGTTCAAGGACCCAGGAAGTTGCCGCTGTTTCGGCGTTGCCTTTTAACCCTCCCTGCGGAGTTTTACAGGCAATGGAGCCTATCCCATGGTGTATAATATAACCATAACATTAAATTTCTCCGAAAATGGGGGCATGTCATAGGATATATCATTCTAATTCTACATCCAATTTTGATTTAAACCCGGGAAATTCACTCTTCCTCAATACTCCAAAAAAGTTATCAAAATCTGACGGGATCAGGAAACTAAAATAATAAACATGCTCATCTTGCAATTTGTTTAATCGTTGGAAGTGCTCCATCGCATATCTATATTTAGCCCTCGTTTCCTTAGCTAAATCTCCATTTTCCTTTATTTTGTCAATTAAAACATCTTCCTTTATTTCTATTACTAATCTTTTATTCCCAACTTTTATAAAGAAATCTGGATTAAACTCTCCCTGCTTTGGGTGTTCTCCCTTTCTCCATGAATAATCTATACTATAGAAACCTGTATCTCTTGACTTTATCCATGCATCAATTAAATCTGAATTGGCTATCAACTTTTCAACAAACTTTCTTTCAGGTTCGGAATGGGTGAATACAACATTTAAAGGTGTCTTAAATTTGAATTTGTTCCTCACTTCTTTAATAGCCATTCTGGGAAGTGTTTCATCTTCTATCAATTCCTTAAGTATTGTTATATCCTCTTCCAAACTTTTATCCAGAGAATCTTCATCAAAGAATACTGAAGCTCCTCTCCGGAAAGAACCAATTCCCAAAGAAGTTTTCTTTAATTCTTTAGTAGAGAGTTTCTTTAACTCCTCACCTTCTATCTTAAATCTCAAAGTTTTTGCTCTTCTCCTTTTAATTACACCAAAAGCCTGTAATGCTTTTCTGTAATTTTCCTCAGTTATTGTATCTTTATCCCAGTCAATTTTATCCAAGGAATTCCTGAGCACTTCTTTTATTCTTTCCTTTGTAAATTTTTTAGAATAGGTAGTCCCTTCTTCTACATCAAACACCTTTAATCTATTCCAAATTTCCTGAGCTACCTCATCTACCGAATACATTCTATAAGTTATATAAGTTGTTTTCTTCTCCCTGACACCGGTTAAAACCCTCTCATAAACCGTCTCTTTTTCCACCCCTTCAAGTTGAGAAGAAAAAGTTATATATCCTTTCTTAAGCAACTCATAAGGCTCCTCTTGCGGAAACTCCTCTTCTATTTCCTTTTTTTTATACTCAATCTGATAAATCTCAAAATTATAATCTTTTTCTTTTTCAATAGGATAAGAATACAATTTCTTTTCAATCTCCATCACCTCTTCCACCAAGTGCTTAATATTCCTTGCCCAATTATCATGATTAAAAACAGTAACTACCGGCTGTTCTCCTTTATATTCTTCTGGTATTCTCAAACCCCTTCCTAAAACCTGAGCAATCAATAGTTTTGAATTAAAAGCCCTTTCTTCATGAGGTACAATCTGAAAAACATTTTTTACATCCCAACCTTCTGTAAGCATACTAACAGAGGTGATCCATTCTACAGGATTATCTTTTTCATCCACTCTATCTAATTTCAATACATTTTCTTTATGCTCTCTTGCGGAAGTTACTATCAAAACTTTTCTTTCAGCCTCATATTTAGGAATAGTTTCTTTTTGAGAGATAAAATTAATCCATTTTTCAGTTAATCTTTTGCAGGCACGGATGTCTTTTGTGACGATAATTGTGAGAGGCTTTATCTTTCTATATCGCAACTTGTTTTCCAAGTGGTTATCATAAATCTTCTGAAACTTCTCATCTTCTCCCCCCGGACTGTCTTCTGCAACATATCTTATGGTCTTAACTGTTCTTTCTTCTATTGCCTGCCTTAAAGAATATCTATAAACAACATCTGTGAAATAATCATTACCGATATAGGCCGTTCCCGTTGCTCCGACTATGTATTTAAAATTATATTTTTCATCCAACAAAAATTCCTTCCACTTCTTTATTGCCCGATCTCTACCTGGTGGATTATAGGCATGGTGAACTTCATCGTTTAAAACAAGGGTGGTTTCACCTCTGCCAGTTAAACTATCTTCAACAGAGGATCTAACATACTCATAAACTGCATGGATATTTTCAATACAAATATCACCTGCTCTTATTGTCTCTGTAGCATTTATAATCCTTGGATTTCTTATCTTGGCGTCCTCTGGGATAAGTCTTAATAAATCTACATCTGCCGATAATTGCCTGAATTTTTCTGTTAATCCTTTCTCAATAGTAGTGGAAGGAGCAAGCACCAGAACCCTATCCACCACACCTTCAGCAAGCATAATCCTCGCAATTCCATAAAGGACATAACTTTTCCCTGTTCCCGTTGCTAAATCTATTGTGCAGGAAAGTTTCTCAGGAAGCTGAAGATGTCTTTCAAAATCAGAAAAAGTAGGATAAAGCTCTCTTAAATTGGGATTTTGATAGTAATTTTCTTCTGCTAAATCCCTTAAATTCCTATATCTTCCACCAAGAAAATATCTTAAAACAGTTCTTATCGCTTCTTTCTGAAACTCCCTTGTCCCACACAAAGCATCCAGAAATGCTTCATATTTGGAAACATCAAACCTTGCCGGATCCACATTCTCCGACACCCTTAAAACCAAATCACTTGCTTTTATGGTAAATATCTCAGGCATGGTTATTTCCTTTGACAATATTTGTTAACTGTTCAAATAATTTCTCAAAGTTTTCTTTAGCCTGCGGAAAGTCTTCAGGTCTTACCTCTTTCCTCTCTACCTGCTGCAAAAATTGATGAGCTACAATTGTCTTGCTTTTCTTATTCTTAGAAGTAATTCCTAATTTTTTCTTTTCCTCATCAGAATATAGATCTTCAATTTCTCCATCTTCATCAAAAGGAATTAATAATATTCTTTCACTTCCTATGCCTAATTCTTTTTCTAGTTTCTTTCTTGCTGCTTTTCCTTGTTGATCATTATCCAACACAAATACAGGCTCGAGACCCCATCCAAATAATATAGAACCAACATGAACAGTAGAACCACCACCCACAGCAGGAATAAAATTCAGTTCCTCATCAATGTTTAATAAATTTCTCCAAGATATTAGCCATAAATAATCTGAATATCCTTCAACCACTATACTATTCTTTTTATCTACCCTTATACCAACCGATAAATCTTCTCCAATAGCAGTTAATATAGGAGATAAAGTTTCTTTGTCCGCTTTCGCTGTAATTTTTTCTATAACAGTTCCTCTGTCTTCTTTTTTCTTTATTACTAATCTTAACCTATATAATTCATTACTTGGAATCAAATAAGGAGAATGGGTTGTATAAATTATTTGAACATTTGATGAGATTTCTTTTAATTTTTTGAGAATTTCCTTTTGTGCTTTAGCATGTAAAAACAATCCCGGTTCATCAATTAAAATCACATTTCTTGTCTCTTCCACACTTCTTGCTGTCACTCTTACATAAAAAGCAAAATGCCACTGTTTCCCTTTACTTCTCATTTTGGGTTTAAAAAAGTGCTCTCCTTCTTTAAATAGAAAATAAATATTACTTGAATCAAAATCTACATATAAATGAGCATTATCTTGCGTCCAGAATTCTCTGTATTCTTCTCTAAACTTAAGATTTATTTTTTCCTTCTCTTTCGCTCTTACAGCCATATCAATTGTTGGTTGGATTTTAGAAAAATCAAAGTCTGTAACTATACCGAGATCGGAAATTATAGGGGTGGTTTGAGCTTGAGATATTGGAATAGAATCCGGCAAGATGTCTTCAAAGGTCTTAAACAAAATAAAATTCGGCAGATATCTTTTTATAATTTCAAGAAATTTATTAGGATTGAGATCTATCAAATTGTTTGCCAACTGTTTTAATTTTTCAAAGTCTTGTTTTATTTTTTCAACTTCTTGAGGTTGTAGATTAGGAATGAATTGAAGCTGATATCGATTTAGGGTAGTTAATAAATTCTGTGGATTTTTTAATAATTCAGGTTTTATGGGAAAATTTTGCAACTTGCTCGTTAGTAGATGAATTAAAGATTCAGCCTCTTTTTTGATCTTCTCTAAATTCTTTTGGTTTCCAATTACTTCATCAAAATTGCTAATTGTATATTGATTCGGGAATTTCTTAGTTATATAGATATTAGGTTTATTTAATTTGCTTCCCAAAGGTTCTTCAATTTCTCTCTTTTCGCCTTTATTTAATTCTATCTCAATCTCTATTTCTGGAATAACTTTTTCATTCCAAATAGGTTTAGCTTCTTCCCTGATATTTTTATTAATATTAAAATCCTCCAAAGCTTCTAAAATAGCCGTTTTACCAGCTTCATTTCTGCCTGCTAAAATAGTTATTCTTTTATCTAAATAACACCAACCCGAATCTTCAATTGATTTATAATTTTTAATCTTAAATCTTACTACTTGCATAGTTACTTCCTTTTTAATTTAAAATCCTTCTTCCCTTTTATCTCCTTCCTCTCATTCCCAAAAACATCCATATAAATTATCATCATTCTGTCAGTTAATTTTTCTACCGGAAATCTAATCTCATAATTATTTTTCTCTAAGTCAGAAGCAAACCATTTATCGTCCATATCAAAATATTCACCGTTATAATCATAATCAATCATTACCATTGAAAGGGATTTTAGGCCTAATTCTTCTTCTGGAATTGGCTTTTTGGAGATAATGTTGCTCCTGAAACCTTTAATTCTTATCACGGCCTCTTTATTTTCTTTACCTAATTCCATCTGTCCCCCTCTGTCTTCAATATAATACTCACACTCAACATCTGGAGGATAAATAAAATCAAAGCCAACCTGTTCCATTACATCATTCACATTCATATCTGCTGTGGGTTGTTTTAGTGCTTTGGAATTCTTTTTATGAAGTTCATCTATAACAGAATAAGGGATTCTCAATACATAGTATCTAATTCCATCCTTCTCAATGTAATCTTCCAAAAACATCACACTTGCCGCAGGAGCAATAATAAAGAATCTTTTTCCGATTCTATTTCCTAAAATAGAATGAAGGTTATCAATAAAGCCTCTATCCATTACATATTCCGTTTTACCATTTCCGTTTTTCTTCCATCTAAAAACATAAACATGATCCTGCCCTAAATATCCGTCAAGTTCAATCCCTGCCAATGTATGAGGTTCATCTTTGCATTGAAATAGCTCTAAAGCAAATTTGCGATACTCCCTGAAAGGCAACTTCTTTAAAATCTTCATATCATAAAGTCCGGCATTATAGACAGCAAAAGGCCTTGGTTTTAAAGGCTTGCCTTTGTTACCAATTTTTTCCTTCAAATTAAGCATCCTCTTTATCATCGTATAAATGGCAAACTTTGAAGAATCAATCATTATCCATCTTCTGCCAAGTTTTTCTGCCACTGCTCCTGTTGTGCCACTTCCGGCAAAAGCATCAAGGACTATGTCTCCTTCGTTGGAGGATGCTTTGATTATGCGTTCAAGGAGTGGTTCACTTTTTTCGGTTGGAAACCCTGTAGTAAAAGAGTAAGCAGAGATATCTGTCCAGTTTGAATCTAAATATTGTTCTCTTTCTGGCTCCACCCAGTATTCTGGTTTTCCTGTTCGTGGATTTAATCTAAGTATGCCTTTTTCTATCGCTTCATCTATCCTTTTCTGATCCCACATCCAATGCCTGCCAGGAGGAGGAGAAATTAATTTGCCGAAAAATATTCTCGCCTCTCCTTCTCCTGGTGCGTCAAGGGAATGCCAATAACCCTTTTTTAATATTTTGAAAGCAACCGGATGAAATACCCAGATATCTGCTCTTTTACTATAAACATAAAGAGAATCAATTGCGGTATTAAAAAACTTTACATTTTTATCGCTTTTCTTAATCCTCCCAACTACAATTTCTCCTAAAAAATTATTCCTAAAAACCTCATCCATCAACACCTTTACATAATGCCCCATCTTCCAATCCAGATGCACATAAATACTTCCATCATCACTCAAAAGTTCTCTCAATAAAATCAATCTTTTCCTTAACCATTCCAAAAACTGAGCTCCAATAATTTTATCCTGATAGGCTTTTTCTCCATTCTTTGCCATAAATTCTTGTTTAGTAGCAAACGGTGGATCTATATAAATCAACCTCACTCCCTTTGTCCCATCTGCATTTTTTAACTTTCCTTCTTCTTTCATTTTAAGAAGTGTTTTTAGAACCTGTAAATTATCTCCAAATATCAACATATTGTGCCATTCCTCATCTTTAACATCTCCAAAGACTTTAACTTTTTGCAAAGGCACAGCCATTGTCTCTGTTAAAACATCAACATCCCTTGTTTTCCCTGCATAAATAAGCTCTGTCTCCTGCTTCCCCTCAAACAAAAGCCATCTGTATTCCTCAGGAAGAGGTTTCCCTTCTCTAAGCAAATTAATTATAGTTTCAATTTGTATACTCGTTTTCTTCATATTCAATATTATATAACTCTCAGGAAGAGAAGTCAAAGGCCAGGGGGCGTTCACTGCTCTCCCTCAAATTCTGGAACATCCCGCAGGGTTCCCCGAGCCTTTCACTGGGTTATCCAGCCCCATTTTCTGAAGATTTTGGCCGCTTCCTTTGAGGATAAAAATTCGTAGAATTTCCTCGCCAGGGGGTTTTTCTCCCCCTTGAATGTCAGGGCCACTCCGCAATCCCGGTAAATTACATACTTCTTTGAAACGGGCACAAAGTCCGCTATCTCAGGGTTTGATACCTGCCAGATGTTCCATATGAGCCACGCATCTATTTCCGGGTCGCTGAGCCATTTGTTTTTGGCCTCTGCGCTGTTTCGGGCAAAATAAACTATGTTCTTCTTGAAGGCCCTGAGGGTTTCAATTTTTCCCTGCTTCGCAGCCATGTCCTCCCATAGGCCCAATTGCCCTGCCCCGTTTACCACCATAATTTTAATTCCAGGCTTTAGCAGGTCCTCAAATCCCCTTATGTGTTTGGGGTTGCCCTTGCGGACCAATATACCCGACGGTCTTAGATAAAGGGGTTTTATCGTAGCCTCGTCTATTTTACCCTCCATTAACCACACGAAGTTTCTCATCATAAACTCGGCTCCGCTGTAAATAAGGTCAGCGTTTTTCCTGGCCCTTTTTATCCACCTCTCCACCGGCCCCTTCGTCACGACCACATCAACTCCGTACTTCTGAGAAAACATCTTTGCCGCCTCGTTCATCGGCGGGAAAGGCCCCCCAGGGCCGTAAATTTGGATTTTATTCCCGGCCTGGGCAGAAGTAAGAAATATAAAACACAGCAGGAGGAACCCCCGGAGCCAGAGCCCATCAAAGGTTTTGAATGTTTTAATCATTGTTATGCCCTTTTCTGTAAAAGAGTCTCCCCGTTATGACGAGGCTCAGGAAGGCGAAGAGAGCAAAAACCAGGCTGCTTATCGCAAGCTGCATGCCGCCCGATAGAATGTGCCCGCTGGTGCAGCCCCCTGCCATCCTTGCTCCAAAGATAAGGATAAAACCACCAAGAAACGAATAAAAAACTCTTTTTAATACTGAACTTCCCTTATACTTTTCCCATCTTGAGTGAATTAGTTTAAACGAAAACTCCCCTTTCACAATCGCAATAACAAAGCCCGCGATTAAAGCCCCTGTGAGGAAAACCACCTCCCAATGGCCTGGCTTTTGAATCTTTATAAAGTATGGACTGGATGTCAAACCCCCAATCCTGTCGAACAGATATGGATAGGCAGTTGAAGCGCCGATGGGTCTGTTCTCCACGGCTTTTAGGAATACAATCGGGTCCAGAAGTCCCAGCAATACCCCTGAATAAAGCCACTTTTTATCCGCCCTCCCCTCCCTTTTATTGAGGAAAAAGGCAAGGTAAATCATAAATACGCCCACGGCAACAGCAATTAAAAAATACAGAAGACTGTTATTCCCAACAAACGAGGCTGCGGATACTTTGCCCAGCGAAGGACCCAGGATTCCCTTGATAGAAGGCAGCGAAATCGTGAAAACGAGCCCTCCCGAAAGCCCTCCTATTATGCCGATGATGGCATCCAGAGAGCCTTCGCCTGCTGAGATCACCAGGGTGCCCGGACAGTATCCTAAAACGGCCATCCCGATTCCGAAGGCGATGCCACCGATAATTACCCCTCCCAGGACAAAGGGTTTCACATGGTAAGAGGCAAGGCCGAGGCTGATCTCAAAGGAGAGAAGGACGATCCCGAGACCTACGGCGACCAGAAGGGCCTTCGCCACGGTCAGGTCCTCCAGGGTGGCCAGTCCGCTGATGGTGTCATACTTGTTCAACCGGCCGTAAACGATGAAAGCCCCGAATAAAAATCCCAAAATCGCTATTTCAAGCATCGCCTGTCCTCCTTTTATCATGATAGGATTTCCTCCCAGGATTTTCAAGACAAAGGAGAACCTCTGGAAGGCGAAGATAATTTGTGCAAACGCCAAACCGGCTCAGCCGCAGGGCCGTCTGTCGAATAAGGATTCTTCGGTTCAAGTAAATCTTCCAGAAAAACTTGACATTTTCGGAAGTTATGCCTAAAATATATTAACATGTTAGTAAAGGATAAAATGGATGAGGACTTTTCGGGGAAAGGGGAAACGGAAGAGGCTCCCCCTACGCTTAAAGGATTGAAGCAAAAACACTGGGGGCGGCTTACTTAGGGGGTAATCGGATTAGGGAGAAATCAAAACTGATTTTTGACCTCCATAGTATACCATCAAAAGCCGGAGGATAGAATGAGAAAAGGGCGCATAGTGGGTCTTTTTATTATTGGCCTTTTGATGTTTTTTCTAAGCGGTTGTTTTGTGGGGAAGGGGTAAAAACAACCCCGGAAAAAACCAAAAACAAACTCTTCCTTATGGGAATAGGCATGCTCAGGATTAACTGGACCAGGGTCAAGGGAGACGAGATAAGGTTCAGATACAGCGACCTGGGGCTTCCCGCGGATTTTTCCACCAGGGAAAGGGCATCCTTCACGGTAAACGGCTTCTTTGGAAAGGGCTACAAAATTGACGGCTATTTGAACTACGACCCCGAAAACAGGATAACCGAGCCTCCCCTGGACTTTCTCTTTACCCTGGGAAACGAAAAAACCTATCTTTCCGTGGGGGATTACAGGATGGGGGTGTTTCTTGACTCTGTCTTCTCCCGCTACTATCATCCCTTCAGGGGAGTAATCCTGGGGGCCAAATCCAAACACTTCGGGGTGGAGGTACTGGGGGTATGGCCAGGGGATAGTCGGCCATAGAGGAGTTGCCCGCCGATTCAGGAGCAGGTCCCTACTACCTTTCCGACTCGCCGGTGCTGAGGGGAAGCGAAGTGGTCTTCCTCATAACCAAGAGCAGCACCAACCCGGATGTGGAAATTAGAAGAAGGCAGCTTATAAGGAACAAGGATTACTTCATTGACTACGACAGGGGGGAAATTATTTTTAACTACCCCATATATCCCTTTGACGAGGTGGGAAATCCCGTCTTTATCCTCGTCAGATATCAATTTGAATCCCTGGTGGGCAGGTTTACCAGGGATGTGTTGGGGATAAGGGCCTTCGTCTCCCCCGTTTCCCCGTTAAGCTGAGCTTCCTTTACCTGGCCGATGCCGACGGAACCCTTCCCCTCCAGGATGCCTTGAAACAGAGAAGGGGAATTTACAGTTTCGGGTTGAATGTGGATTCAAGGGCCTTAAAAATGATAGGGGAGTTTTCCTTCAGCCAGGAGCCGTCGGTAAAGAGCCAGAGGGGGTTTTTCGGCGGTGGGGTTCTCAGGCTCTCAAGGAGGGTCCGCCTTTACTTCAACTCCTGGAGCGTCAACTCTTCCTTTCCCACCTTCGCCAACGAACAGCTAAAATACGGCTACAGCCTTTACCAGGTATTTCCGGAGTATTCCCAGAGATACATAATCCTGTCCCCCTTCCAGTTTTCCAGGGACCTGGCCGGGGAACTCTATCCCTTTTCCATGACGAGGATTTCCGTAAGCGAAAACGAGGTCAACGGTTTCCTGGAATGGGACGGGGACGAGACCAGGCTCAGCACGGGCTACGGATACAGGGACGGTGTGGACGACAGGATGAGAAGCCACATAGGTTATTTTTCCGTATTCCACAACGGGGAAAAGACCAAGTATTGGGGAAAGATTGAGATGGACAGAAACTTTGACAGGGAAAGGCAGCAGAAGGACTCAAGAACCGAACAGCTCCTGCTGGGGGGACGCCAGAGGCTTTTTTCCACCTCCAGGGGAAGTTTTTACCTGCAGATGGATTACAGGGGCGAAGTCTTTGACGACCTTCTGGAGCTCAACCCCTCTACCCTGCACCATTATTTCACCTTTCTGGGCGAATTTCTAACCGAGGAGGAGGGGGTTTTCGCGGGTTATCGCAGGGAAATTCTGACATCCAGGGAGGACAACTCCACCCTTCTGGACAGGAACATCTACGAGGCCGGGGTGAGAAAGCACATTTTTAAGGGCCTCTTCGTTGACTCAAGGATAAGGGAGGAAAAGGCCTCCCAGGGTGGGGTCTCCTCTGATGTTCAGATGGTTTCCCTGGGAGGAGGGATAGAGTCAAAGAGGATAAGGGTGATGGGCAGATACGAGTTTCAGATAAACAAGGGGGATTCCCAGGAAAGGAAAAGACAACTCTGGTCCCTTTTCGTCTTTGGAACCCCCATCAAGGGCATGAACCTGAGCCTCAGATACTTCAGGAGGAAGGGCATGGATGGGGCCCTGGTCCCGTCTTCAGAAAGCTCCGAGGAGGAGCTGAGCTTCAGGCTGCTTTGGAGACCCTTCAGGTTCCTCTCCCTCTACTCCCAGTGGAGATACGACACCAACATTGAACTTTATCCCCCCCTTGACAGGACAAAAAGCAACACCCTTGCCTCCATCCAGGGATTGAAGATAAGTTTCAGCAGAAAACTTGAATTTCTGGCCAACTACAAAATGCTCAGGGTTTGGGGTCCCATAGAGAACAAAAAGCAATCGGCCTCGGCTGAGCTTGGATACTTGTTCTTCAAGCATTTCAGGGCCGGCCTTGGGATGGAGGTAATAGATTTTGAAGATAAATTTGACCCCGCAGGAAACTACCACTCCACTGTGGGGTATTTTAAACTAATAGCTCTTTATTAGGAGGGAAGGATGAGGAGAAAGACAAAAGTTTTTCTGGCGCTGCTGGGGTTTTTGTTTTTCCTGAGGGCAGACGATTCAAGAAACCACCCCGTGGTGGCCACATACTGCGATGGAACCCAGATAGAGATCTATCCCTACAGCGTCGTCACCAGAGAGGACGGAACCGTATTCAACGACTACGAGGTTCAGGTCACCCCTCTGGATAATGGGGGCCTCAGATACGCCTTTGAGGACTGGACCGACAACGACTACAACGACCTGGTAATAGACCTGTGGGTGAGCGGAAACGGAACGGGCTCACCGGTGGCCCATGTCAGGTATGTTTCCAAGGACGCAGGGTTCAACCACAAACTTCACCTGGTTTACGGAGAAACCGATGTTTTCGTCATTGACGCTGACGAGGCCACCCCTGGAACGGTCTTTGATGTTCCACTTCCCACGGTGGAATGCCCGGACTTTTCCATAAAGGTAACCCCTCCTCAAAGGAGCATATATCCCGGGGAGGAGACTTTCTACACGGTGGAGGTTCGCTCCATAGGTGGATTTTCAGACCCGGTGGAGCTTTCCGTGGAGGGCCTTCCCCAGGGTGCCACCGGCCAATTTGAGCAGAACCCCATAACTCCCACCGGGGAAACCAAGCTTCGCATAGAAACCTCCCCCACCACCCCCGTCGGCTCCTACCAATTGACCGTAACGGGAACCTCCGGGGAGCTCTCCCATTCCTATACGGTAAGCCTTGAGATTAAGGAATGTCCGGACTTCTAGGTGAAAATAGAGGCGGACCCAACCCAGGGACCTGTGCCCCTGGAGGTCAGCTTCAGGGCCGAGGTGGAGGGCCAGGAGGGACAATACAGTTATTCCTGGGACTTCGGGGACGGGGGAACCTCCACTGAGAAAAACCCCAAATACACCTACACCTCCCCTGGAAACTACACGGTAAAGCTGGAGGTGGAAAATCAGTGCGGAAGGAAGAGGACCGCCACCACCACCATAAACGCCTACGGATTTGAGGGGACCATATCCAAGAGATTCCTGAAGACGGAGGCCTCTCCCACAGAGGAAGTCCCCATGGAGATAAAGATCTTCAACGATTCTGAATACGATTTTAAAGATGTAAGGGTATGGGACGAGCTATCCCCTTACCTCCAGTACGAAGGGGACGACGCCCCGGTGAAGCCGAAGATTGAAGGGCAAAAAATTACCTGGAACTTCCCCAGAATAGGAAAGGGGGAAAGGATAAAGTTCACCGTAAAACTGAGGGTGAGGAAGGACGCCCCGGAGGGAAGAATACTCAACTGGGCGTACCTGGACCACTCCAGCCTTCAGAACCCCATAAAATCCAACAAGGCCGTCTTAAAAATAAAAATACCTAAAATCAGTGTTAAAAAATCCGTGGACAAAGGGGTAGCAAAACCAGGGGATGAAATTTCCTACACCCTGAGGATAGAGAACCCCTCCAATGTGGATGTGGAGGGACTCACAATTCAGGACAGCCTTCCCTCTCCCCTGGAATTTCTGTCCCAGGAATCCTCCCTGAAATTCACAAGGAGCGGAAACAGGCTGAGATGGGAGGGGGTTTTAAGGAAGGGGTCTTCGGAAGTTATAAGAGTAAGGGCCAGAATAAAGGAAACCACCCTTTCCGGGACAGTTATAAGGAACCAGGCGAAGGCAAGGGCAGAGCTTCTCCCCCAGGAGGTAAAGTCCAACACCGTTATCACCAGAATCACCTCAAACCCCATCTCCACCTCCCAGATACTGTTCCGCAAGAAGTCGGAGATTCCCCAGGCGGATGTGGGAAAGATCATAAGGTTCAGAATCGTAGTCTGGAACAGGTCCTCCTCTCCACTTTTAAATCCGAGGATTGACGATTATCTTCCCCAGGGCTTCAATTATGTTAAGGGAACCACCCTTTACAACGGGAAAAAATTCAAAGACCCCAGAGGAAAGAGGAACATAACCTGGGAACTTCCTCTGATAAAGCCAGGCGAAACCGCAGTCCTCAGGTATCAGGTTATAATCGGAACCGACGCCAAAAGGGGAAAGAACATAAACAGAGCCCTTCTTAAGGTCATGGACAACTCAGGAAAAACCCTCAATCTTGAGGCCCAGGCCTTCGTTAATGTCTCCTCCTCGGGGTTTATTTTCTACAGCGGAATTGAGGGATTCGTTTACTTAGACAGGAACAAGGACGGTATCCTTGACCCATCGGATACCCCCCTCAAGAACATAGAGGTGAGGCTTTCCAGCGGAGAGAAAATCTACACCGACTTTGCCGGACACTTCTCCTTTGAAGGCCTCTACCCGGGGGAATACGCCGTTGGAGTAAACACCGCCACCCTTCCGGAGAACTTCAAGCCCATCTCCCCCTCGCCCGTGCCGGTGGTGCTCTCCGACGGCCTAACCACCTATGTGGAGTTCAGATTCGCCCTGGAAAGGGAGGAGGAAGTGGGGAAGTCCAGCCTGGAGGGATTCGTCTTCTTTGACAAGAACTCCAACGGGAACTTTGATAAGGGGGAACCCCCTGTGGAGAATTTCAGGGCTGTTCTGGACGGAAGGCTCATAACCCAGGGGAAGATGGGAAGGTTTAAGTTCTCCCATCTGGACCCTGGCCACCACCTCCTGGAGATAGAATACGGAGACAAGGTAAAGAGGCTGGAGGTGGATTTGATAAAAGGCCCAAATAAAATAGAGGTTCCCCTCAAGTATTCTGGAATAACGGTGATAATAAGGGGTGAAAAATGAGAAGAAGAAAAATATTTTTACCCATCGTTTTTCTTTTAAGTTTTTCCTTCGCCCTGGCCGACTCCTCCATAGGGGGAGCTAACCAGGTCAACAAATGCGAGGTCAACACCTACACCATCACCATAGAGAACTCCTCCTCCCAGCCCATAACTGACATCGTGGTCCACAACTTCATGCCCACCCCTGGCTTTACCTATGTGCCGGGAAGCTCCTCCCTCTCGGCCCCTGGCTGCTCATCAACCTCAGACCCTTCTGTCAACGGAAACGAACTAATATGGGACATAGACAGCATCTGCGGTTCAGGTATAACCCTCAACCCCGGCCAGAGCCTCACCATAGACTTCGCCATGGAAACCCACTGCGATGCGGTTTCCGGGTCCGACAATGTTCATGTGGATTACAACATCGGCGGAAGCCCCTCCTCGGAGGACACCTCCCTCTCCATAGAGGTTCTGCCCGGAGCCCTGACCATCACCAAAACCCCATCGGTGGTTTCGGCTTCCGTGGGGGAAAATGTAACCTGGACCATAAAGGTTGAGAACACAGGAATAGGAAAGATAAAAAATGTGGAGATAACCGATGTCCTTGGGGCCGGCCTGAGCCTCGTCTCCACCAATCCCTCTGGAAATGTTAACGGACAAACTATAACCTGGAACAGTTCAAACATATCCCAATTGGCCGAGATGAACCCGGGGGATTATGTGGAGATAACCGTGGAGGCCCAGGTCGTCTCCTGCGAAAACCTTGACAATGTGGCGGATGCCAGGTGGGGATGCGATGGGGGAGCCACATGCTTTGACACCTCGGTGGACGGGGGAACGGCCACTGCCTCGGTTCAGCTGGTAAACAAATCCCCCAGCCTTGATTTTACACCGCCGGACATAAATTTTACCTACTGCGAAGATAACAAGACAGTGAGCTTCCCCATAACCAACAACGGGGACGGCAGAGCCCACGATGTAAAAATTTGCGTGGACTTCGGTCCCCTCTCCGTAATAAGTGTAACCCCACCCGCCACCTACACCAACGGGTGTTTCAACATACCGGACCTGGGGCCAGGCGATAACTACAACCTTGAATTCACCTTGGGCTACTCTGACTGGTGCCAGAGGCCCCTGCCCTCCGGAACCCTTTTATGGCAGCCCAATTACAAGGACGACTGCAATAACGATTTTTATCCACCTGTAAAATTGAGTTCCTATAACGCTCCCTCGGATAGCCCTGAGCTTTCCGTATCCAAGACGGGGCCGGAGGAGATTCAGATCGGCTCCCAGGCCACCTATCACATAACCGTGGATTACTCCGGGGTTACCTCCTGCGGATCTGGAAGCACAGGGACGGTTCAGGTCACGGACCATGTTCCCGACGGCTTCACGGTGGTTGACGCAGGAGGAGGAACCTGGACCCCGGGGGCAGGGGGAACAGGGGGAACCATAACCTGGACCTTTGACCCCTCCTCCAGCCCCCATTTTGAAACGGACATAACCCTCCAGGCCCCTGGAGCAGACCAGTGCGAGGGATACTGTTTTACCACCTTTGAAAACACGGTGGAAGCCTCGGTCCAGGACTGCTGCGGTTGTGACCTTTCGGCCTCGGCCTCCCAGACCACGGCGATAGAGTGTGAACAGCTGGTGGACTCAGAAAAGACCGCCAACCCATCAACGGCCCAAAAATGCGAAGAAATAACATACACGAACCAATACGATTTTACCGACAGCTCCGCCCTGGACGGCGTAGACCTCTCTGACCTTCACTTTGAGGAAAACGCCGACAACAATCAGCAGTATGTATCAGGGTCCCTGAGCGTGGTCTTTGACGGGGCTGATGTGACCTCCTGTGTCTCAATCACAGATAACACCCCGGGGGGACATCTAATTCTGGACTTTTCGGGATGCACGGGATACGGTTCCGTCAGGAATAAGAGCCTTACCATAACATACAACCTAAGGATAACCGACCAATCCCAGCCATCTCCCCCCTGCGGGAATTCGTCCACCTTCTACTCCTGGTCCACCCTGGACCTGGGGATAACAGGAGGAGATTGCCTTCAGGACGGAAGGATTCACGAAACCACGGAGGTGACCGTAGAGCCCCCTGCCATGAGCGTTTCCCTAAACGGTATGCCCACCGTGGTTGAGAAGTGCGGAACCTACGATGTAGACTTAGTGGTGGAGAGAACCAGCACCGTTGGGGTCCCCTACGATGTGGTGGTGAGGCTCAACACCGACAACTACTATGTGGTTTCCGTCAACGGATACGACGGGGTAAATCCGGTCTCAGGACCCGTGGACCACGGAACATACATTGAGTGGGACTACGGGGACAACTTCTCCTCGGCAAATCAGGGAACAATTCACCTTACGGTTCAAAAGAGATGCGAAGGGGGACCTACCCTCACCGCCACCGCATACTACGACGACCAATGCCACAACAACGACCAGTGCGAACAGTCCTGCTCTGCCTCGGACACCTACACCCCTCCCCTTATGACCAGCGGGGACCTCATCATAACCAAAACCCCTGAGGTTTACTACGCCAGCACCAACACGGTTCAGTGGAAAATTTACCTTATAAACAGGGGAAACGGAACCGCCTACAATGTTTGGCTTGACGACATCCTCGGTGCCGGGCTCACCTACAACTCGGCCACCGTTGATAACATGGACGGGGTTACCATAAACCCCAATCAGGACCACACCGGAGGGAGCATAAACGGGGTTGGAATCCTGATAAACAGCATGGCTCCCGCTGAAAGGAGGGAGATAACCATAACCGCCAACCTGGTGGACTGCGATAATCTCACCAACGATGTATCCTCGTCCTGGGGATGCCTTGGAGGGGATTGCAACACCCCCGTCAGCGATAACTCCACGGTGAAAATACCGGCACCGGTCCTGGTGGGAACCAATAATATCCCAACGCCCATAAACGCCTGCTCTGAAGAAACCGCCGTAATTACCATAAAGAACGCCGGCCAGACCACCGTTTACAACCTTGAGGTCACCGAAACCCTTCCCCCTGGCCTCAGTTATGTGCCGGGGACCACAGAATGGCGTAAAAACGGAGGGAGCTGGAGTCCCGGCTCTGACCCGAACCCCATGACATCCCCCATAAAATGGACGAAAAACGAGCTTCCGGTCTTGAGCGACCTATCGCCGGGGGACACCGTGGAGATAAGGTTCCATGTGGTGTCCGACTGCGACTTCCAGGGAGGGGATGTTGTATTTGAGCTGCAATACGAAAACCCCTGCGGGAAGGTCTTTTCCACATCCCCCAGCACCTTCCATGTGGACCTGAACGAACCCAATGTTTCAATTACCAAGACGAGGATAACCCCTCCAGAGGGAGAACCACTGGATTGCAATCAAAATGTGACATGGCAAATTCAAGTGACCAACCACAGCGGATACACCCTTCCCGTCCTATGGGTTGAGGATGTCCTGGGAGGGGCCTTCTCCTACATATCCTCCACCGGGGACCCCACCTACGGACCAGCTGACAACGGATACAACTCAGGACAGAATGTTTACTGGTAAATAAAGAACCTTCCCGACGGGGAAACGGCCACGCTTACCCTTACGGCCCAGACCGATTCTGCCCCCTGTAGCCACGACCTGGACAACACCGTAACCGCCTACTGGGGATGCGGGGATGTGGACGGAAGCTCCTCCACCAATCCAGACTCCGAGCCAGGGGCATGCCTTTCAACCACCGGGGTCACGGATACCAATTCCTCCACCAGGGAGCCGGCCCTAAACATGGGAATTTCCGTATCCCCCACCAGCATCAATTCCTGCTCAGGCTCTGCCACCTTCACGGTGGACATCTCCAACAACGGAGCCACCGACGCCGGCGCGGTGGACCTGGTTATCACCCTGCCGCCGGGAATGACCTACCAGCCGGGCTCCTCCTCCATTACCTGTCCTGGAGGATGGGGTGGAACGGCGGACCCCGTAGTTTCCGGCAATCAGCTCATCTACTACGACCTTGCAGATGCTGCCAATAACCTTTGCGATACCATACCTGCCCATCAATCGGCACAGCTGGTCTTCTCGGTATCCGCCGATTGCTTTGTAACCTCAGATATGGGATTTACCCTTTATTTTTACGACTGCTGCAACGATACCCAATACAACATAAGCACCACAGAGCAAATAACCGCCCTCTATCCCCAGCTCACCATAACCAAAGAGCCCTCCACCGTAGCCCTGGACTGCTCGGACCCCACCGATACAGTCACCTGGACTATAACCGTCTCCAACAACGGCACTGGAGATGCTGACTGGGTAAGGATTGAGGACACCCTGGGGGATAGCCTCGTCCACGATTCCGGAGGAACCCAGCTGGGAGGGGACCCCCAGAGATGGGGATGGGAATTCGGCCCCCTGAATTCCGGAGACTCAAAAACCTTCCAGATTACGGCCCACGCCACCTCTCCTCCAAACTGCAACGCATCCCACACCACGAACACAGTGGAGGCCACCTGGGGATGCGGTTCCTTTGACGGGGACCCCAACACCACGGGGGAATACAGCTGCCAAAGCGGGATAACCTCCTCGGATACGGCCCTGGTCCAACTTCCGGACCTTAGAATAGGGGGAGGTTCCCGGGGAGAGTTCACCTGCTCCTCCGACGGGAACACCTCCGCAAGGATAAGGATAAGGGTGAGGAACGACGGCGATGCCCCCGTGGACAAGGACTTTAAGATAACTGTATCGGACAACCACGGATGGTCCACCATGGGGTATTACTCGGCGGATTTTGGAGGAAGCCTCCCAATCCCAGCCCATTCAGTAAGGACGGTTTATGTGGACTGGCCCCTTGATTGTATGGTCTGCGATTCTACCATAGAGATAAAGGTTGACTCCGACGATGAAGTCTGCGAGTGCAACGAAGGAAACAACACGAGGACCATCAACTATCACACCCCATCCTATAATCTTAAAGTAAACTCCATAACCCCCACATGCAGTTCCGATGGAAATACCCTGGTTCAGGTGGTAATTGAAAACGACGGATGCAACGACGCTTCCAACTTCGTGGTTCACCTGGAGGACAATCTGGGACACAACCAGGACATAACCATATCCTCCCTGGCTGCCGGTGCCTCCACCACCGTAAACTTCACCAACTGGCCCACATCCTGTTCCCCGGCTTCGGTTAGATTCACTGCCACGGTGGACTACAACGACGACATATGCGAATGCGACGGGACTGACAATACCATTAATTACGATTACACCAACACATCCCCGGACCTGGTGGTGGATTCGGTCTCACCCTCTACCACCTGCAACAACGATGGAACCATAAGCGGTGAAATTCAGATTCAAATATCCAATCAGGGAAACGGCCCTATAACCGATGATTTCAGGATAAGCGTAAGCGACGGTCAGGGGTGGTCCGACGAGAAGTGGTATCATGCGGACCTTGGAGGGCCCCTTCCCCTGGCGGTGGGGGCTTCCCAGACCGTTACCTTCAACTGGAGCAGGGACTTCACCTCAGCTCCCTACACCTGCGACTTCAACATAACCGCCACCGTGGACTCCCAGCAGGAGGTCTGCGAGTGTGCCAGCGGCAACAACACCGCCACCGCCTCCTATCACCTGCCCTACCCTGACCTTCACATTCAGTCAATGGGAACCTCCTGTGCCTCCGACGAAAATCTTCAACTTCAGTTGACCGTCTCCAACGACGGTTGCGAAGCCCTAAGTGAGGACTTCAACATAGAAATTTCCGACAACATGGGCCATCATCAAACCTACACCTTCACCTCCCTCGGCGGGACCCTTCCCCTTCAGCCAGGGGTTCCCCAAACGCTGATCGTGAATCAATGGCCATACGATTGTTCCTCCCAGAGCATAGACTTCACAGTAGTCCTGGACCCCAATGCCCAGATATGTGAACTTTCCTCCTCCAACAATACCCTCAACTGGACCTACAACCTTGACGAGCCTGACCTTCAGATAGGGGACATATCCTACAATTGTAATGCCGACGCATCTTTGGACTTCAACCTTTCCGTTCTTAATGCTGGTTATGGGGACGCTTCAGGGGTGGTCCTTAATGTTTACGACGAACACAACACCCTCATCTACACCCAGACCCTAAATGTGCCGAGAAACTCCACTGTGAATGTTAACTTCACCTCTCCTCCTTATTCAGAATGCGATTCCCACAATTTCAGATTCGTCCTTGACGAAGGGGATTCTGTCTGTGAGTGCAACGGTGGGAACAACGAAAAGCAAGTAAATACCGTGTGCGGCGGAGGCCTGATCACGGAAAAAACGGCCTCCAGGGAAAGGCTCAACGCGTGCCAGGATGTGGAGTTCCTCCTCAGGGTAGAAAATGTGGGCTTTCTTAACGCCTATCACATTAAAATAACAGACGAACTGCCCCCTGGATTCACCTATGTCAGGAATTCCACCGTGGCCACATGGCCAGGGGGAAGCTACACCAACGACCCTGTAATATCCGGAAGGACCCTGAGCTGGGACATAGGAGCGCTTCTACACGGAGGAGTTCCCAGAGGGGAAGAGTTGCAGCTCAGATACAGAGCAAGGGCTGCCTCCTGCATTACCAGGGGAAGGGTTTTCACCAACACCTTTAAGGTGGAAGCCGATGACGGAAGCGGAACCCCCTTTGACACCTCTGGCTGCGACCCCGACGACAACGATCCGGACGACTCCTCATCGGTAAACATCAGACTCCTCTGCCCTGCCCTCTCCGTGGACAGGGTCTGTCCTGAAGCCAGCATAGTGACCCTGAAGGATAAGGTTGAATACATACTTAACATAACCAATAATGGCGATAACGCTTCCGAGCTTACGAATATAGAGGTTGAGGAGGACCTTCCTCCTGGATGGAGCCTCTGGAATTACATAAGCGTCGGAGCTTCCCCTGAAGAGGGACCCTCCCAGGGAGCCCAGGGAGTTTTAATCTGGAGGTACGGTAAATTCAAACTAAGGCCAGGGGAAACCCTCCAGCTCAGGATAATCCTGAAGCCTTCCTCCGATGCCTGCGGCAAGACCCTGGCGGACACCTTAAGGGTCTCTGCCACGGACGATTGCGGAAGGGCCTCTTACAGCCAAGAGGCAAACCAGTGCGGGGTTAAGCTGGTCTGCGGAGCCCCTGTTCTGGAACTGAGAAAGAAGTGTCCCAGGGCCCAGATCCCAGGGGGAATCTACGACTTTGAACTTGAAATAAGAAACTCCGGAGACGGGAAGGCTGAAAATGTTTCCGTTGAGGACACCCTCCCTGACCACTTCCAGTATGTGAAAAACTCCTCTCTGCTTGACAATTCCAGGATACCTGACCCTGAAGTTTCCGGCCAGAGGCTCACATGGAGGATAGGAGACCTCTCCCAGGGAGAATCCCACATCCTGAGATACAGCGCCATAGCCCCTGTTGATACTGACCCGGGAAGATACTGCAACAACGCCCAGGCCAGGGGATGGGCCCAGGACGGAACCGGGATTAACTCACCCCAGGAATCCTGCTGCACCGTTTTAAGGAGGGAGGTTGGAGAGTGCTGCCTGCACATAGAGGAAAAGCCCTACGGAATTACCCATCTTCCGTAGGGCTACTTCTCCATAGTGGACCCCTACTTCCGCACGGAGGATGCCCTCTTCGCCTCCTTTGCCGCCCTTCACCTTTGGCATTCGGGCAAATATCCACAAAGGAGGATGGCGGAAAGGCTGAAAAACTACGCCCTCTTCAACCTTGAGGAACTCCTCTTCCACTCAGGATTCGGCCTCACCATCGGGGACAACCTCCTGTGGATGCCCTATGCAGGAGCCTACATATCCAGATCGGAAAGGGGATGGAAGGTTGAAAACCTTGACCGAAAGATAACCCCATCCCAGATGGCCTTCCAGCTCCTCGCCTTGAATGAGGCCCTTGCTGAAATTGCGGACCCCTCTGCCAGGGAAGGGATGAGGAAGGTCATTGAAAAACAGCTGAACTGGCTGGCAGACCAGGGAAAAATCCCCTCCCACTGGACCATTACCGAGGGTGGGAGCATCTTGCCATCCAAGGAAAGGGCCTCCAGAACCCAGAGGGCCGTCCTCTACTACTCTTTAAGCAGGCTGGCAGGGCAGGGATATGGAAAGGCGAAGACGATGCTACCTGCCCTGAGGAAGGGCCTTAAAATTGGAAAATTCAAGGCCAAAGACCTTGAAGGGGAGATTTTCCTGGCCCTGACCCTGCTTGAGGAAGGTAATTATCCCATGGCCAAGGAAAAAATCCTGAGGATAAAGGAAGCCCTGGAAAAAGGAAAGGCGAAAATGAATAGCGTAGAGGATTTGGCCCTGGCCTATTTTGTGGCCTCCCACCTGAGCGAGCCAGTGGCCGGGGAATTCCTCAGGTCCATCCTGAAAAACTATCTGAAGCCCATAGGGCTCGTGGCCCTTCAAACCTCAAACTTCCAGTACGAGCTCAGACTGAGGGACCTTGCTGCCCTGACCATGGCCTCCGAGACCGAAGGAAGCGGGGTTCTTTTCAAGGCAGTTTACAAGGGAATGGACGAGGCAGGCCTTTTCTTCCGCAAGGACCACGCATGGAGGCTTAAATACCCGGCCATTACCCTTTACAACTACCTCCGATTCCCGAGGAAATCCCCGATAATTGCGGTTATGGGAAGAACCCAGGACCTTCCCAATGTTTTCCTGAGCCAATCGGAGGTGTCCCTGCCCCGGGGCCTCAAATCCCTGAAGATGATATTCCCGCCGGAGTTCCTGGATGTGGCCTCCGACAGCCTGGAGACTTCAACCTCCAGGGTTTCCCTCTATGCCCTTTACCTGGCAAACATGGGAAGGAAACTCGTAGAAAGAAGGGATGTATATTCGGAGACGGGAAGGCAGCTCATATACCTGGCCCGCTCCTACATCAGAACCTTAGAGAAAATTGCCCCAGGCCTTGAAGAGGGGGAAAGGCTAATAGTCCCCGGGGAATCCCTATCCATAAAGGGAAGAATAGAGAGCCCCTGGAGGCTTGAGCCCCTTGAGGAGGATTATTCCTACAGCACGGATACCTTAGCCAGCTACCTGTTGGCGAGAAAAGCCCTGGGTATGGGGGTGGAGGAAAAGCTCTACGCCCTGCTGATTGAAAAGTTCAGGGAGATAGGATACATACCCGAAAAGGTGGTAATTCTGAAGAGGGGGGAGGGCCAATACGAAATTCTGCCCTCTCCGGAGAAGGCAGGGAAAATGACCGTGGCAAAGTTCTACCTGGTCTTCGGTGAGGACTTCCTCCTGGACCTCCTGCCCAAATCCCAGGGAGGGATTAGCCCTGAGGACCTTTTGCTCCTTTCGGCTTCCCCAAAACTTCTCCCTTATTTTGAGGGTGAACTCAGAGCCCTGCTCGGTTCAAGAAAGATGGACCTGAAGTGGGCAGCCGCCAGGGCCATTGCGGCGAGGCTTCTGGGCGAGGAAAGCGAAGGATACGCTGAGGAAGCCCAGAAATTCTACAGGAGGGATCTGGGAATCCCGATAGAAGAACACGAGACAAGACCCCAGGGCATAATCTACAGAACGGACCTTGGGGGAATAGCCCTTTATCTGGAAGCCATGTCAGCATATCAGGGGATAACCTTTGACTTCCTTGACCACTTCCTCCAGAGCGGATGGGAAGTTCTCTATAGGGAGGGCCAGAATTCAAGGATTCTTTCCCTGCCCCCCAGGAACATAGTGATAATAAAGGGAGCTAAAAAACTTGTGGCGGAACCAGGGGACCTCTTGACCTTCAGGGTTACCACGAGAAATATATGTCCGGTGGCTTACTCCAGGGCCAAGGACCTGCCACAGCTTCTCATTGAGGCGAAATTCCAGCCTGGGCTCGTTTACCTCTCCAGCCAGGCTAAACCTCAGCTGAGCCTCCTTGAACCCTTCCTCTGGAAGTATCAGTATCTGAACCAGGGGGAAATCCTTGACTACTCCTACCAGGCCCTGATACCCGGGAAGCTCCAGGCCTCCTCCATAAAGGGAAGCCTCCGGGCCATAGGATACACAGGATACACCCCCTTCTTCCCTTAAAGGTCCTCCGGGGAAAGGTGCGAAGCCCTCTGGGAAGTGGAGGGCCTCAGGTTCAGGCCCCTGTCCGAGGTGAAGGTAAGGGTATTCCTGGACAGGAACGCCAACGGAAAATACGATCAGGGAGAAACCGTGATACCGGGGATAATCTTGAGGGATTCCCAGGGCAGGCTCTTTTCCACCGATTCAGAGGGAGTGGCCACCGTGCCGGTGGGCTTAAAGCCCGTCCTCCTTCAGCTTTCCACCGCCGAGATGGAAAAGAACCTCTACCCCACCACGGAGATATCAAGGGTGATAACTGTGGACAGCCGGGAAGTGCTCTTCGGCCTGACCCCCGTCACCCACATAAAGGGTGTGGTTTACAGGGACAGCAACGGAAACGGAAGGAGAGACCAGGGAGAGCAGACCATAGCAAATATTTTGATCAAGGCCGGCTCCAGGGAAAAGCTCACATCGGAGGGAGGGATTTTTGAGTTTAAACTTATACCCGAAGCCTGGACAATAACAATAGCCCCCAAACAACCCTATTACAGGGGTTCTTTGAAGGAACTCAGAATAGAGATAAGGAGGGAAAAATGAAGAGGACTCTGGGCATCCTGCTTCTATTCCCCCTTTTAGCCTCTTCAGGACTAAGGATAAAGTCCACCGCCTACGATGCAGGGGAGGTTCCTGAGGGAAAACCAATAATCCACAAGTTCGTCCTAAAAAACACCGGAAAAAAAGCCATATCCATAAAGAAAGTCCTTGCGGGATGCGGATGCACCACGGTGAACTACGACAAAACCATACCTCCCGGCCAGCAGGGGGAAATAACCCTCAGGGTTAGAACATCAGGATATCAGGGAAAAATAACGAAAAGAGCTGTGGTCTACACCGACGACCCCTCCCTACCCACGATAACCCTCAGCATAACCGCAGTGGTAAAGCCCACGGTAAGGATTGAACCGAGAAGGTTTATTTTCCTGAGAAAATTCAAGGGGGAAACAGCCACCTCAACGGTGTGGCTCAGTTCGGAAAAATACCCGAATTTCAAAATAACCGGAATTTCAGCAAACCCTCAAAACGCCGTGGAGGCTGAATTCAAGAGGGAAAAGGGAAAATGGAGGGTGGATTTGAGGTTCAGGGGAATGAAGCCGGGACAGAACAGGGGATACATAAAAATCCAGACGGACATCCCTGAAAAACCCGTCCTTTGGATAAACTACCTCTGCATGGTGGAAGGCACTCTGAAGGCTATGCCCACCTCCCTTATCTTCTACAGGAAAAACTCCGGGATAAACTACAGGGTGGTTACCATAACCTCCAGGGACGAAAGGGCCAGAATAACCCTTGAGAAATGCCCCAAGCACTTCCGTTGCTTCCTCCACAGGGTATCGGGGGGATACATATTTTTGATTTCCCTGGAAAAACCACCATCCTCCCCCATGGAGGAAAGGCTCACCTTCCGCTCCAATGTGAAGGGAGAGGAGGAAATAACTGTAAACTTGAAGGTGAGATAGCCGGCTAAAATCTCTGCCTTAGCTTAGAACTTCCCTTATGGCCAAGAGCATAGTCTTGCTGTGGGGCTGCACTGCCCGCTCTATGGGGTCGTAGAAAAGTATCTCCTTTTCCACTAAATACTTCAATATCCTGACCTTCTCCTCGGTGTCAAGTTCCC
>Ga0256833_1000356_pt1 | contig 36034 bp, 45 predicted proteins | sample 356284metaG_FD_190535 | JGI IMG/M metagenome (GOLD analysis project Ga0256833, IMG submission 190535) | Hydrothermal vent microbial communities from Mid Atlantic Ridge, Atlantic Ocean - 356-284 | ecosystem: Environmental > Aquatic > Marine > Hydrothermal vents | place: Atlantic Ocean: Mid... | reverse complement strand
TTTATTTAATAATATATACGCCCATCGGCGGGGCATGTTCCCGTTCCCGAAACTTTATAAAATATAGTTTCTTCCTCATACAAACCCTATCATTATCTAACTCACAGATTAAACCCCGGCCTCGGACAAGTTTCAATTATGGTGACAGTGGCATGTCAAGGAATCCTTATGTTACCAAGCTCATACACGTACTCGGGGACACCCTGGTACGTATAGAGGGTATAGGAAGGCCGAAGGAGATCAGGCTCCCCGCAGAAGTCGTTAAATGGCTGGACAATAGCAGGGCGGCCAGGCGCATACTAGAGGAGCTAATAGGCCACTACAAGTTTAGAATTAGGCTCTCCCACCCAGGCGCTATACGCAGCCTAATACTGCTATTATACAGCAGGGCCCAGAAGATAGCCCCCTACAAGGTCGCCAGAAACTATGGTATCGCCCCGGAACAGCTCTACAGGCTCGAAAGGGGGCTCAAAAAGGACGGCCTATACGACTTCGTCCTAAACCTCCTACACCTAGAAAGAGACCAGCATAACCCTAATAAACCCGAATACGATACACCATACAATTCCGGCAGCCGGGGAGGAGCCGGGGTAGCTCAGCTAGGTAGAGCGCCGGGCTGTTAACCCGGTGGTCGGGGGTTCAAGTCCCCTCCCCGGCGCCACACAATAGCATCAAGATTCTCACCTAAATTACGATTTAAAATGTATTCGATCGTTTCTTAGTACAATTTTCAATAAGAGTTTCCCGATTTGCTGTAGGGTTGTTATACCGAGCCCAAAAATATGGGGGTGCTTATAGCGAGATTAGTGCCAATAAGAAGAGGATTACGTCAGCTGTAACCTCTTAGACCGGCTTATTAAGATGTTATAATATAGAATTCTTACTGTGCTTAGAGAAATTACCCAGATGCTAGGTGTCATCATCTACCAGACATACTATCAGATTGGGGCCGCTACCGAGTGGAACTGCTAGACTGCTAGGATCTGGAAAGAGGATTTTTCAAGCAATATATTTAGAGCTATAGCGACTATCCCGAGGTGTAAGATAAGTATGTTGACGAGAAGGTTGTCGTTTATTCTGGGGAGCGTGGTAAGCTGTTGTATCGTTTGATTCTAAATTTGCTAGGAAGTTTATTGCTGGTGTGATTAGGGGGAACGTTTATGGGGTTCCTCCACCACCTTGCCATATTGCTAGGGGAGGGAGTTGGAGGATACTCGTCTCGCGAGCAGATTTGTAGGGAGAGAGGTTGGGAGGGAGATAGAGGAGGCGGCGGTCCAGCTCCTTCTCGAGCTAAAGGAGCGGGAGGAGAACGGATCTCTGGGGTCCTGGGCGAGGGCTTCTTGGCTCGTGAGGTTCTGCCCCTCGGAGGAGATCCGGCGGGAGGCATCAGAGGTCTGGCTGAAAAGGGCGCGGGACGCTATAAGAGAGAAAGAAGCGGTAGAAAAGCTCGATGAGCTGCTCGCAGAATGCGCCGAACTCCTCGGAGACGGGCTTGAGCAGGAACTAAACAACCTGTCCTGGCTCGGTTAGAGAAGGAAACTAACCCCATCTAAAATATTCTCTAACAATTATTCTAATGATAATGCAGAGACGCATCTGAGCAGTCTGCCCGTATGGGAAATGTGGGCTCTCCCTGGGTGAAAACAAAGTCTTTTCCCCGAGCGGGAAATCTATACAAGAGTTTGAGCGCTCAGCTGATTTCCTCTATCTATTAAATTATAATATTTCATTTATTTTAATAATATTTATTCTTCAACAAGATCTGCACTTATGAGTTTTAGCTTTAGTTAAATGTGAAAAAAGTTTTTGCTTACTCTATAGCAAGTACTTCACGTTCTTCACAGTAAAATAAGTTAGCCTAGCATCCCTAGTGGCAAAGCCTAGTATGTAGGGCCACAGCTCTCTCCAATTTTTCTCAATACTCAAGAAAAGAGTATACAAGTCGAATAAGACAACACCTTGCTGCCCACCAACCTTAATGGCTCCTTAGGGCTCTCTATTAAAATTATAGAATGCTTTTCAAAATGCAATCTGGGCTCGTGCCTCTATCAACACAATACATAAATATAGGTTAGAGAATAACATCTTCTCTAACTAAAGAACGGGTCAAGGATGGCGTTTTAGTTGTTATAGAATTTGTATCAGGATTTGCAATTATGTTATTAGAATTAATATTCGTTGTCCTAGAAGTTTTATAAGTTTTATATAAAAATTCAAAATAATTAAAAATATATTTTATATAAAAATCAAGACATTACGCGAAGCAGCAGATCCTCTAGGATAGGCCTCTGAGTTCTTCCAAGGTGTGATGACCTGAGTTCTGGTGAGAGGAATGTTTAAATATAAGTTTATGTATATTATTAGTATTAGTTGGGGGGTTATGTCGGGTTTCTATTTTCAGCGGGGTTCTCCTGCTGGCAGGTTTATCACTATTTTATTATTTATTATTATTGTTTTATCGTTGTATGCTGGAACCGGGTTGCCTGTTAGGGGTGGGAAAGGAGGTTCTAGAGCGGATCAGATCCTCGCGTTGGCGCTTGAGAATGTTAGGGATCCTAGGGTGAGAGTGTATGTTGAGGAGCTCAGTGGCAGGACAGTATTCTTGGATCCGGCGAGGATCCCATATTTGGAGGGCAGGAGCACCGGCTCTTATTGTATACTGGCATACTATAGTGGGGGCTGGCACCCTGTAGTTTTCGTGCCGTTCAAGAGTATGGTGAGGGCCGGTAAGACTGTGGTCTTCGGGGTTACGGATAGGCTTACTAGGGATTCTAAGCTACTCATAGATCTCCCAAGCTATACTCCCAAGTTCGTGGACCCTAGGGTTCTAGTGCCGGCGCCGGCCCGGGGGGCTAGAAGGTGGTTCTGGCTGAACCTAAGTGTTGGAGGCTACAGTTATCCTCTTCTCGTCGTGATGGACGGCCCCCAGATAGGCGGGATGTGCGGCCATATACCGTTCGTAGCGTATGATGAGGCTCGACTCGTGCAGGGGACGATAATAATGGGAGACCCCCCGTACCCTGTACTATACGCGCTCAAACACGGGATAAGAATGGACACTGAAACCGTTATTGGGCTGCATAAGCCTCCAGCCACCCTGAATGTGACCGTAAGCCCGCTCTATACCCATCCATTACCCGACGGTGGAGGCGGCGGGGGAGAAATACCGGGCCCAGCAAAGAGTATTTCCTGGGCAGGCCCAGTACTGGTTCCCGAGACCGTTAACGGGGTCCATGTTTGGAAGCCTCTAGAATACAATATTACCGGTGGAAACCACTACGGCACTATCGAGTTCGACCTATACCCGTCGTCGCCCAGCGTCGGGGTCCACCTGAGCGATATTTACTTGAAAACAATAACCCTGACGATAACAATGAGCCCTGCTCCCACGAAAGACTTCGACCTGCAAATTCTAGACGCGAACATTGTTGTCGAATCCGAAGGGCCTGACGAGTATAACGGTACCGGGTCGGTAGAGCTGGCCAGCTGGAGTCTGCATGGGGAGTCCCATGCGGGGTACGGGACGGTCTTCCTCAACATGACAGAGGGCCGCCCCTACGGGATTCATACTGACAGGCTCCACGTGAGAATAGAGTACTCGTACGCAGGCAATACCAGTGCGAGGCTATCATTTCTTGTAGGGTATAATATGAGGGTTCTCAACTTTACAAACTATATACCCGACGGGTTCATAGCGAACTCGAGCTACGGCGTTCTATCCCAGTCCGTTTATGATCCCGGCAGGCCCCTCCTAACACTGGTGGTCCCAGCAGGATCGCAGGAGTCAGACCCTAACACGAGCGTAATCCCGGTGGCGGCGCCTAACGGTGTTGCCGTGCTCCAGGAGGAGAGCTTCCGGTATTCCCGCCTCCCCCTGAGGATCCTTATACCTCCAGGCTTTCCAGGCGGAGCTCTAAGTATTATTGGGATCCCAGGGGTTTACGGGTTTACAGTGGGGATTCCAAGTAATCCTACTGATAAGACTGTGATCTATGATACGAGCGTGAACCTGACAACAAGCTGGAACCGCGGGGAGATTCTGGGTATAATATCGAAACCGTTACACCTGGTCTACGCCTACCTAGTCCTAGGATCGGCAGCGGACAGGTTATACACTGTTAAAGTCTATATTCCCGCGACAGGAACCTCTTCTGCTTACATACCATTCACGCTGAGAGAGCTGCCCATACTGCCCTACGAGCACCCAGAGGCTGGGATGCCGGGCTACAATAGGGCGCTACTCCCTGTTGCCGGCGTGGATTTTGTTTTCAACAGTGACGGCTATATTGCTGGCCGCCCGGTTTTGAGGCAGAGACTACTCTACAACTACATGTATAGGTACTCGAACAAGTACCGGTATGCCTACCTGGACACGCGCCTGTACTTTACAAGGGATAATATAGTGTTTACCCTCAACCTGCAACCGAGAACCATGGAATACTATACTGGCGGGGAGACTATACTGGGTGCTGGTAGGATAACCGGTTTTAACGCTATTATAGATGTTAACTATTACGGTTCAGACTACGACTGCAATAATGGCAGTATAGGGTTTGTGGCGCGCGGCGTGTCGAGCGGGGGACACGTGCCAGGATCTCTGGGCAGGTTTATGGGTGTGCTTTCCAAGGTTTCAGCGTTCTCGAGCATGTTCTCCCGCCTGGCGAGCGAGGTGGCCGATTCAATTTCACTTATAGATTTTATTATTAAAACTAAAAGTATAGTTAATATTGGAGTTACAGGAGCGTGCAACGGGCCACACCAAACATACTACATCCAAGGATCGAACACCGGCTGGGCCCCGAACAGTTTCGAGAACGCCATAATGATAATCCTCCCCAACGCCTACCAGCCAGGCACCACCGGGTGCGCAAACGCTAGAATAGGTAGCGTAACAGTCACCACCAGCGACTCCCTACAGGCAAGCACTCCCGCCCCCGGAGAATGGACCACAGTCTGCGAGTGGGGGCTACAAGACAATCCCTGGAACACGAGCGGAACTCCATGAGAAGGAAACCACAAAATATAGGGTGAGGGAGGATGAGGGACGAGATAAAACTAGTACTACTCTACGCGGCACTAGCACAGCTTTTCACAATACCATACACGATCGCGCACACAGTCAGCAGGAGCACGGGAATAATCGCCGCTCTAACAACAGGAATCTCCACGGGAATACTAGCAACCGTCGGGTATGCTTACATAGCAGCCTCCACGTGGAAGTACAGCCTCGAAAAGCTTATCATTGCATCAACACGGGGACTATTAATACTCACTACAGGAGTCATACTAGCAGTATTCCTATCCGACTACGGCCTTGGAAGCCTGGGAATAATACTAGTCGCAGCGGGCTACCTAGACATAGCATGGGGCATAGCAAGAACAACAGGAGCAAAATACCTGGCAGCACTGGGCTTATTCATAGTTTACACTGCACTCATGGGAGCCGCGGACAGGCTAAGCATCATACTTGCAGCCCACGGAGCACCAGTCTACCTAAGCCTCTGGAGCATAAAATACTCGCAACAGCTAGCCGAAAACAAGCTCTTCGGAGGCCTAAGCCTGGCACACCTCTTACTTATACTTGCAGCAGGCCTACTGCTTAGAAAACTAGAGCCCGGAGAACAATATAAGAGTAGTAAATAATTATCGAACATAAATAAAGTGGCGCCGCGGCCGGGATTTGAACCCGGGTCACGGGCTTGACAGGCCCGCATACTAGGCCAGGCTATACTACCGCGGCACCGAATATTGGGGGTTGGTAGAATGGGGGATTTAAGTGTTTAGTGTCACAGGTTATGCATGGGAGGTCCACGTTGGTGCTTAGGCCTTGTGGCGGTAAGGTTGCATCGGTGGATGAAATCCCCGAAGAGCCTGTTCCGAGATCCCTGGCGAGTAGAACCTTTATACGATGGCTTGTCGGTCCTAGTGATGGGGCTGGAAACTTCTATATGAGGCTTTTCAGGGTGGAGCCTGGAGGGCATATAAATGCTCACTTCCATCCTTGGGAGCATGAAATCTACATTCTCGAGGGTACCGGCACTATAAGGCTTGGCAAGACAAAGGTTGACGTGAGGGAAGGGTTCGCAGTCTATATTCCTCCTAACGTGGAACACGAATACTGGGCTGGAGACCAGGGGATGAGATTCATATGCGTAATCCCGGCAAAGCCTACGGCAAGGGAGAGGGAGGCACCCCTAGACTGCTAGTAGGCGTCATACTCCTGGCACTAACCATGTTAGCACTCTTAGGGGTAGCCCCCACGTTAGTAGCGGGTAGCGGTGATAAGGGCGGTGTGAGACCCGTGTGGTGGAGTATCGAGAGCGTGTCTTGCAGGTCCGAGAACAATACCACTATAATTACTATTACCCTGAAGCTCCCAACACCGGGATACAAGATTAACGCCTCCCACATCGTGAAGGGACCAGTCCTAATAGCGAACCTTACACTAGTCCCGCCCAACTTCCCGGTGGCACAAGTAATAACCTATGAGGCGGTAAGCTTCCGGGTTAACATGACACCCCTAAAAGTTATAGTAAACGTTAACGGTACGAAAGGCTTCGAAGGACCCTGCAAGCCGGAAACAGCGTTCAAACAGAACATGGCAGAGTCAAGCCCGACAACCACACGGCAGCACCAGGCCGCGACGGCCAGCACAACCGGACAAGCATCCAACGCAGAGCCAAACAATACCGCGCAGGCCCCAGCGCACAAGAAAACTTACATCACAGGCGTGTCGATCATAGCCCTCCTGCTAGGGGCAGGCATTATCGCGGCCGCAAGGAGGACATGATGGCATGGGCACGATGGACGGAAAGCTCGTGCTGGAAAAGGGGGCCTACACTGTTAGGGGGCCATGCGTTTTAACAGTTGAAAATGGGAGTCTAGAGGTTAACGGGGGCAACGCTAGTAGGGGTAGCACGATCCTGATACCGCAGGGTAGGAGCGCTCTCGTGCTTGTCGAAGAGAGGGCATCGGTCGAAACCACGTGCAAGGCGCTCAGTCGAACCTCCAGGGAAGCCTACACTAACTATAGATTATTAGCGCTCAAGCTGTGCGGTAGGAGGGCACTACTATTAGGACCGGGGGATTCCGGTAAGACCACGCTGGCCTCCTTCACCTACAACATATGCGGGAATAGCATGCTAACAGTTGATGTGGGGCAGAACGAGCTGTTCTCCCCGGCGTATGAGAGCCTGGCCAGACGTGAGGGCCACGGGAAAGAGGGTACAGTGTTCATACCTGGTAGCACTAATACCGTGGAGGCGGAGAACTGTTTCGTCGGAGCGTTCACGCCTAAGAAGGCCCTATCAAGATATCTTACGTGCGCGTCGAGACTATCAAGGATGGCCACGAGCATCGTGGTCGACACTGACGGATGGCTAGAACCATGGGACGGGGTCTACAGCAAACAGGCCCTCGCGTACTCGCTCGGGACAGACGTGACGGTAATAATAGGGAGACTCCCAGAGAAGATAGCCGGATGGTTAGAGGCCGAGCTCCCAGGCGAGAAGCTCCGGGTCAAACCGCTAGCAGAGGAAACAATGAAGACCAGGGAGGAGAGGAGGACCCACCGCGAGAGACTGCTAGCCAGGCTGCTTGCCGGCGCTAAGCTGTACAGTATACCGCTAGAACCGCAACGCGTGGAGGGGGCCCCTATTCTCGTCGGGCAAAGGATAGACCTGGGAGAGCCGGGCGTCCTATACGCGGAGGAGGCGCCCGGTATAGGGCTAATAGTCGTGTACAGGAGAGGCTGGAGGAACACTAGGAAGACCGGTAGCGTGAAAGTATTGGAGGACGGGTGGGAGAGGGGGCTCATAGCGCACGTGGAATGTGCCGATAATAGCGGTGTTCCCGGTGTAGTGAAGAGGATACTCTACTCTAAAGGTAGAATACAGGTCTACACTACGTGCCGGCCCGAAAAGATCGTTCTAGGCAGGGACAGGGTCTCGCTAGCAGTTCTCGGTACTACCGAGAACGCAGGCTGAACCCTGCCAGCTAGTACTCGACCCCAAGACTCCTATCCCCGGCATCGCCTAGCCCTGGTACGATGAACGCTTTATCGTTGAGTTCTGGGTCTACGGCTAGCGTGTAGATGGTAACGTCTGGATGCTTACCTAGAACATACTCTATCCCCTGCCTGCTCGAGATGACCGTGGCTATCAGGACTTTGGAGGCGCCGATACCCTTGGCGAGATCCACTATGCCCGCAATAGTTTTACCCGTGGCGAGCATCGGGTCCGCGGCTATAACCTCCCCTTTCCACTCCCTGGGAAGCCGTTTATAGTAGACTCTAACCTCTACACTGTCATTCTCCTCGATCCTCTTAGCGCTCACCAGCGCTAGCGGCGCCTCAGGGTAAACCCTGCTAAGACCGTAAACTAGAAATGTTGCGGCACCAAGAACGCTAACGATCAGGGGTGGACGTTCCAGCTCCAACTCGGTGGTTCTGGCAAGCGGGGTTTCGACCGTTACCTCTCTCCACGATAGTTCCCTGGAGAGTTCTACAGCCAGTATCTCGCCAGCCTTTTCCAGCCAGAACCTGAACCCTGCTACACTCGTATTCCGATCCCTCAAGTGTCTAAGGACTAGCCTAGCATATGGGAGATACTCTCCGACCACACGCACAGGCATTGAAGCCCACAGTCGAATATTGGAGGTCCAGGTTTAAAACGGTTAGCAATAGACGGTCTAGACGTTTAGGGGTCGAACGCTAGAGGGAACCACTCCTCTAATGATAGGGCGAGCCCGGCCGCCTCGTCTAGCCTGCCCGTGGATCCCGGGAGGGAGGTCAAACCGCAGGAGCATGTGCCCTCATAGTATCTGAGCTCGCCGATCAATCCCGTTTCCCTGAGCCTTCTACAGAGGTCCTCGCAGCTCTTCCCGGCGATGATCCTGTCGAGCCCTTCCCCCCTAACTATTAGGGCTACGCATCCTATACTGGAACAGGAGGATACGAGAACCCTTGTCTCCCGCTTCAAACCTTTTAACCCTTATATTTTGGATTCTTCCAGCCTCGATTTGACGTCGGGTGGGAGGGCTTCAATGTACTTCGAGTGGAGATCGTCGATATCTCTAAGTATTAATTCTAGAGTACGTCTCAATAGATCCTTGATATCGCGGCCCTCCTCGAGCTTCACGTAGAGTATTATCCGCTCCTCGAGCGGGTGAGGCCTCTTATAGTATGCCAGGCGTACCCCCTCCATATCTTCAAGGTACGAGGCTAGAAGGTTTCCTAGGGTATCGTCTTCCCCCTCGAATTCGATCTCGTACTCTCCGTCTCCAACCGATCTAATCTCCTTCAAAACCATACTCTACACCACTCCCAGCGTATTGTTTATAGAGCATTTTTAGGGCTTCCCTCCAGTCGCCTATGACATGGCATTTACCCTCATTGTCCTCAGCGGCGACGCCATTCTCTATCGCCCTCTCAATGATATCCTTATATGTTAGGTGGGGGACAAGCGCTTTGGCGGCTACAACCAGCTTCTTACAGGTTCTCGTCGCATGCAGCCTCTCTGTCTCTCGGATAGCATCGCCGACTAGCTGTGCGGCAGCGTAAACAGTGTTTTCGGGAGCGTCGGTTCCGATCCTATCGTCTGAGAGTTCCGCCTTGTGTCCCCGTGTTTTTAGTATGGCCTCGAGTACATCGCCAGGTATTGCGGTGCCGGCAGCCCTGGAGAGTCCACGGAGACTGTAGTATTTCAGTCTCCCCCTTCTGGGCACGCTGTACTCTCTCAGTATCCTTCTAACGTTTCTAACAGACCTCTCTATCGCAGTGCTGCTACCATACATGTAGAGCCTCACATAGTCGCCGCTCACCCTAGCCACTACAGTGTCGGCATACACGGACTCTTCGAGCCTCTCAAGGAACTTTTCTAGCTCCCCCCTTGCGGAGGGAGGTATCCTGACAACAAGGATTTTCCGCCTAGCCATGCGCCTGCACCATCACTCCTCTGCGGGGGAACGGCCGCTAGAGGTTTAGCTATAGGTTATCTGGAGGCCGTATCGGACGTTAATTGATAGGAGGCGTGATCCTGCCAGGGATGAGACTTTTCTCTTCTCCGTCCTCCTACACTTGGGGCATCTCATCATCCTGTTGTTGACAGGCTCCATTATGGCCCCGCAAACGCTACACCGGGCGTATAGGACTCCGTATTGGGGGCCCCTCGTAGTCAAGTGGTAGGGGGTTGACGAGTTAAGAGTTCTGGCAAGGACGATGTCTCCAGGCCTGTAATAGTCGTATATGTCCTTCACGTATTCCTCGGCAATATTAGCTATGGTCACAGCGCCGGAGAGCCTGCTAGGAAACTCGTACAGGAATCTCGGCACAGGTTTCAAGGTGACAGCGGCGAAGAGATCTAACAATACGACATCGTGTCGAACACTTGTAACAACTCCTAGAACGTCGCTTCCAGCCCTGGGTAGCTTCAGGTTTCTGACGGGTTTGACCGTGACGATCCTAGCAGTCATATCTATAACAGCTGTCCCCGCGACAGCCGCCCTTATGATGCCATCCACGCCGGCATAAGTTCCCGGGCCGGCATCATACTCTTCAATAGTTCCCAGAGCGTCCCCCGGCGCGACAGGCCTCTCTTCAACGTTCGAACGCGACAACATCTACATCAACCCTCCTGATCCTACTCCTATGGTGCATCATAGAGGCCGGGATAGGGAACACGTGCCTTCCTAGCAGCCTGACCCTATACCCGTGCTCTCCCGCTATCCTAGTATGATAGTCAAGGTTGCCGGCCTTAAGAATAGCGTAGAAAACCCTGGGTTCCAGCTCGAACCCTGCACGTAGGAAGACAGTGTCCGCCCCTCTCTTCCACACGCCGAAGGGAGGGTTCGAAACTATAATATCGATTGAACCCTTCTCCACGGGGAGCCCCGCCCTCCTAGAAACATAGTAGTGGACGGGCTGGTATCTACCGTTAAATCCTGCCGTAGATAATGCTTTACTAGAGATCCTCAGCAGTCTGGGATCGGCATCAATACCCACCACGAGCCCCGCCCCCACATAGAGGAGGGCGAGCGATAGCCTCCCAGTGCCGGATCCAAGGTCTAGAATCCTGCTTGAACTGTCGAGGTAGCCCCTCAGGAGGGCATCCCAGGCTATAACCGCGGCTATCTCTCCAGGAGTCGTGTACTGCTCTAAATCCCTTCTAGGCGCCGGGATCGGAGGCGTGCAACGCTCCACCAGGATTGACAGCCTGCCTAGATTAAGGCGGGGCTCCATCGCTAGCATCACCAGGGGAAAAGGTAGGGTTCGAGCCTTCCTGACAGGGCCATCCTGGCCTCGCCCGGGGTGAGCACGGGCTTCTCGCAGTGTGAGAGATCGTCTATGGGCAGCCGGGGACAGCTTGTCACTACGAAGGCGTCGTATTGTGTTGCGATATCGCGCAGTTCTTGGAGGGTTACCCTTTCGAACGCTATTAGACTGTATTTCGCCCCCTTCTCCTCTACCAGTCTTGTTATCCTCCTTATTAACATCGGCCTGTACTGGCCGGTTTTGAGCCCAACAATAATCCCCCACACTCTAGCGTCGAACGCCTGCGACACCTTGTAGAGCCTGACCTTGTACACGCGCTCAGCATCTGGGGTCACGTCTCTAACAGTAGAACTGTAGGGGTCGACCTGTACTACCTGCTTCCTCGTGGCGAGATAGAGCCCGAGCGGGTGGAAGAACCCCCCGCCCAGGAATATGTAGGCGTCAACCGGGCCGGCAGCTAGGGCTGTAGTGTAATCGCACCCTAAGACCTGGCCGGGCAGGAAGTATGGGGGCCTCCCTCGGGGTAGTACAGTTTCGAGCCCATGATTCATGAGCATTGACGCTAGAGCGGGGAGAAGGTGTGCGTGCTGGACCGTACTGGTTAGCCCCACACGTCTAGCGTTCGGTGAGAGTATTTCCGCGGCCCTGGCGGCGGCATCCTCGGATATGCTTGTCTTGCTTTTTGCGGGAACATAGACTATTCGGGGGCGCCCTCCCGGCTCAACAGTAGGGGATAGACTCTTAGGATACGGTGTGTGTCCTACATGCACTATTAGGTCGGCGCCGAGTACTGTTGAGAGCTCCGGGTAGGAGAGGTCGCACGCCCCGTAGCTTGGATCCCCATGCAGTATTATGTTCTTCCACCCCGTGATCTTAGATATGCACTCGGCTATTGTTGTAGAGTACTGTTTAAGTCCTGGGGGAAGCTGTACGACCACGGTTGAAGGGGTGAAACCCACCTGTTCTAGCGGGGAGAAGTCTAACTGGTAGGGAAGATCTCCGCAGCCTTCCAGTGCCATCACTGCTAGCCTCCCACCTGTATAGTGATAAGGGCCCAGATGTGCAGGGTATACGGGTCCTTCTCAGCGACTATCACGCCCAGCTGCGGGTCTACCCATATCGTTGAGAACATCTTGCCGTCGGGCCCGATAACGTACCAGGCGGGCAGGCTCTGGTTATAGTATGACCAGTTGGGGCTGGGGTATGGTATCTTACTGTACCCGGCGAACTCTAGTTTAAGCTTGAGGTAATCTCTCGGGTAGAGGGCTTTCAATCCAGGCTTTATACAGTCGGGAGTCTTGCCTTCGGGCAGTAGTATCTCGTAGCCCTCTGTCGGGCTCACTACTGTCCTGGAAACAATACTGGTATTGCCCGCTAGGGATGCGATCTTTGCTAGTGTGCTGTTCTCTGACAGTAGGGTCTTGAGCCCTGAGAGGGAGGAGTTTGCTGGCAGAATGCTCTCGGCTGTTAGGAATTGCAGGAGTGTTTTATAGACTAGAACCTTGCCTTCGCCCTTAGGTATAGTATAGTAGACGTTTCCAAGGTCCAGCCCTGAAACGATTACTGTCCTGTTGCGAGCCCAGCCTGCCCTGCACGCTGTGGGTGGGGTTGTCTCGTTTTGCTTTGGGCTTATGCTGCTAGTATTATTATTCGACTTATTATTAACAAGTATTACTACTCCAGATAGTAGAACTATTATGATAAGCGCTGCCACCACTAATCTAGTATTCCAGCCATTCACGCCCAACACCAGTCCAAGCACTATACCCGGAGAAGAGAACCGGGAATTCCAGAGCATTAATCTGTGCACTCCAGCCCAAGGCTAGCAGTGCATACGAGGAGTGTAAAGGGTCCTCCCCCTATAACAGTGCGGATTGTTAGGGTCCGGAAAGGTGATAGTGGATCGGGCCAACTGCAAATAAAAGGATGGCCGTGTCCGGGCTTGGAGGCTGCAGTCCCCCTTACTGTAGCTCTCTTATCACGATCCTGGTGGGTATGGGCATCTTATCTCCGCCGCGGCGTAGGGCTTCTTTTATGTTCTCGATATGCCTCTTCAGGCCCCAAACCTCCAGTATTATATGGCCTGGGTATACTCTAGCCGCGGTCCCGACGGGCTTCCCGAAAGCCTGCCTCATGCCGTCCTGGAGTCGGTCTGCACCGGCGAACGCCATCATCTTGTTCTCGCGCAGCACATGGTGCGGGTATACCCTGATCCTGAAATAGAAGTTGGCGTCTCCCGCGGTGCTGCTGAGATACTTGTTGACGGCGATCCTAGCGGCTTCGAGCGCGTTATGGCGGATCTGCCCGGCTTCTACTGCTATGAGCTCCCCTTTAACCTCCGCCTTCTCCATCATCTCCCTGTTACCCATTTCGAACTTTGTTATCTTGGGCTGGGGGACGCCGTGGATGTACTCCTTTCTCGTGTAGGGGGGACCGCTGAAATGTGTATAGCACCTAGCCGGTCTCAAGGGCATGGCTCAACACGCTCTCCAGCTTCCAACTCCAGCATGGTTATAGGGCTAGGGCCATTATAAGCTATGCTTCTAGGACTAGGACGCTAGCCCATAGGTCGCCGTGCCGTACCTTCCTCGCGTGTAGGACTCTAAACCCTGCCCTCCTGGCGGCCTTCTCAAAATACTCGCTGTCAGCCGTGATAATAGAGGCCCTACCCCCGCCCTTCATGACGCGGTGGAGGCTCGGCAGGAACCTGTCGTATAGGCGTCTCACACTCCACGGGTCCCCGAGCCTAATACCGTAAGGCGGGTTGCTGGCTACGTAGTCGACACTGCCAGGGCTAATCTTCTCTTCCAGCCTGGTAGCGTCGTGGACCAGGAATCTTATCCTGCTAGAGACCCTGGCTGCCATACTGTTTAGAACAGCGCCCCGGATATGGCGGGGACTCTTGTCCACACATATGATAGACTCTGGCGATTCGAAGAGTAGCGCGGCCTCGATCGCAACGGTCCCCCCGCCACACATGGGATCCATTATTGTGGACCCATCCCTCGCCCCTGCCAGCCTGAGCAGGCCGTAAGCTATTGTCGGCTTGAGAGCGGCAGGATGGTCGTAGACCCGGTAGCCCCGCCTGTGCATGCTCTTCTCGCCGGCAATGAGAACTCCGAGCCTGAATATTTCATCGTCAACCTCTGCGTGGAAAACAATGCTGGGAGCCCCGAGCCTTACGAGAGGCTTGACACCATACACCTCCTCGTATGCGGCCCCTATCCCGTCCCCAGCATACCTCGCAATATCAATACTCGTATACTCGTGCCCCTCACCTATCCTTTCAGCCCTAACAGCGAAGCTGGCACCCTCCGGGATAAGCCTTGCCGCCCCACTGCTCCTGCTGAGATCTCTTATCTTGGCGAGCGCACCCCTATCCTTCCCAACCCTCGCCTCTAGAAGTAACAGGGATATACTGTGCGTGCTTCTCAATGTGTAGAGCGAGGCGAGCCATTTCTCCCCGTAAGGAGACTCGAAGACGACCCGGCCCCTCTTGTCTCGGACCTCAACTATCCGCGAGCCGGGAAGTACAGATCCCACCTCCTCAGCTGTTACATCCTCAAGCCCCGGGTTGCAGGTAGCGAGATACTTTCTCCTCACAGCCCTCTATCCTCCTGCATGCCTTTGCGAGCAGGTAGATTACCAGTTTAATCTCACGCCTTCTCGTGGGACTCTTAAGCGCTATCCTCTCGAGGGAAACCGCCGCCTCCCACAGCTTTCTATTATCGCTAATCGTAGACTCTGCAAGAGCTCTCGCATATGCCGATAGCAGGCGTAGATCATCGCTGCTAACAGGCTCCCCGCTGGCCGGGCCGCCACGGCGCGCCTTGTAGAACTCGTACAGCATAATGGCGGTCGCGTTTGCAAGGTTCAAGACGGGATATCTGCTGCTGGCAGGTATTGTGGCGAGGAGCCCGCACCGTGCCAGCTCGCTTCTTGTTAGGCCAACGCTCTCTCTACCCATGACGATCGCGACCGTTCCAGGGGTTGCAGCCGCTATCTCGGCGGCCTCCCAGGGCGTGATTGGCTCGCGGAGAATGCTTGTCTGGCTCGTCTTAGCGCTCGTGCAAATCGAGAGTCTAACATCGCTAATAGCCTGTTCTAGCGATTCTACAATGGTCGCCGTGTCTAGCCTGTACGCGGCGTGCACGGCGTATCTTTTAGCTTCTTCTAGGCTGGCCTTGGGATTAACAAGGTATAGCTCGTCAACGTCGAAATTATCGGAAAGCCTAGCTATCATCCCAAGGTTAACGGGACCCTCAACACCAACCAGCACAAGCCTGAGCCTGTCCATTAAAGCCTCCCCCTACGAGCGGACCGCATGCACGGCGATAACCTCCTCCATGAAGAACTTCTCAGATAACCTCCTGTCAATACGGAACCCTCTATTCTTGAGGCACTCTTCAATGTTGAACGGTGACAGGCTACTATAGACGAAAACAATCTCTCTTCCAAGACTTGTACTCTCGACACAGCACTTCTCCAGCAGCCTCCTCCCACCAGACCAGGACCTCTCACTGTAACCGCCACATCCATCCCTAACCATATACTCCTCCTCTGGGAGGTATGGGGGGTTAACAACTACCAGGTCCCACTCCCCTAGCAGGCAGTCTGCACAGTCGCATCCCACCACGAGAGCGGTCCGTGGAAGGTTTAGCCTCGAGTCGCTAAGCGCGTATGGTGAAACGTCTGTAGCCGCTAGAAGTTTAGGCCCGAACAGTATGCTTGCCGCCAGGCCTAGTATGCCGCTGCCCGTGCACAGGTCCAGCACCCTATCATACGTCCGATTCTCATCCTTCAGTTTTTCCAAGAGCCTGACAGCGAGGAGGGAATCTTCGAGTGGAGGGTAGGTGCAGTCTCCAACGCTCAGCGAGACAGGTATACCTCCTATCTCTAGCTGTAAGCTCCGAGAGCCCACTCCCTGTACACCTCTAATATGGTCTCGGGCTGAAGATCCCTGACCCGGAACCCTGCAAGATCCCTGAAGGCGCCCCTACTTGTGGACAAGCACCTGGCCAGGACCTTGTCGGCAAGCCTGTTACGCTGGGAAAATATGCAGGCAGTGAAAGCCTCGAAGCCGTCCATCCACTCCTCCCACCTCAATCTCCTCCTGAAAGCTAGGACCGCGCCGTCAACCTTCGGCGTGGGTGTGAACCATCTCCTGTCGAGAACGCCTACCTTTTCAACATCGAAGAAAAGCTTTGAGATCACTGTTAGCCTACCATAATTTCTGGATCCAGGCCGGGCGACCACCCTCTCCGCAACTTCAGATTGCATGCCCAAAACCATCTTCTCGGGGAGCGCGCCAGACCTTGCAGCCTCAGCTATAATCCTCCCGGTCAAATGGTAGGGCGTGTTCGAGACTAGGAGTCTTGCCATGCCGATAAGCGGCACCCCATCGCCTGCGAGCACCTGTACTCTCCCGTTGCACCCCAAGTTCTTCCATGAGGCGAACGCGAGCCAGCGGTCAACCTCGACCGATAATAGCTTGCCGTTGCAACTGTTGAGTATGAGCATTGATAGGAGGCCGGGGCCGGACCCGAGCTCTATGATAGTATCGGCGCACCCCACACTATCTATACCCTTCCTGAAAACCTGGAAGCCTCGGGGGTCCACAAGGAAGCTTTGTCCTAGCTTTTTGCGTGGCCTACTGCTCTCCAGGGTTTGCATTACAATCCTAGCGAGAACTCTTCTAGGGTAGAGGAGCGGGTTTGGAGTGCATGTCACTTTCTCTTAGCCCTCTTTCGAGCCTCCTCATAGTAGTTGAAGAAGGGGGCCTCGACCCCGGGCGGTGGGCGGACGAAGAGATAGTATTTTGCCTCCCCGCGGATCTCTTCCAGTATTTTCTCTGCCAGGCTCTCTACGGGGTCTGTACGTATAATCTTCTTGACTTCCGCCAGGCTTTTGAAGGGCCTCTTCTCTATGAGCTGTAGGAGGGTCCTCCTACCGATGCCTTTGAGCAGGTTCAGGCTGTGGAGGCGGATATTTATGGGCTCGGCAATGTTAAAGAACTCTACGAAGACATCCTCATTATCACGTATCACCTTCTTCACGGCCTCCTCCAGAACACTCTTAGCATAATCAGACAGGTCGTTGAAGGTTAACGGTCTCCTCGGGACCACAAGGATCTTGTCCGGGAGCCCCCGCTCTGCGGCTACACTCTTCAAAGCCCTGAGATCGGTAACCACTGTAACCTTAGGATTCTCAGACTCTATAGTCTCTGCAAGCAGGCGTACCAGTGCAGGGTCCCTGACGTTTAACGGTAGACAATAGATATTCTTGTCAGCCCCCGGCATGCATGCAAGCTTGAAGGTCTTCTCCCTAACCCTGCCAGGACCCGGGACTGGGAGCGTCCTCTCTATCTCCCTTGCCAGGCTCACATACTCGAGACTGTCAACAGGTTCTAGAGGGATACCGTCTAAGAGTAGGAATGATCTGAGACCTAACGCTTGCGCTACAGGCTTATTCCTATGCTCCTTGTGGGGGTCCGCATAGTAGCCTTCGGGGAAGTAGTCGAGGACTATTGCTGTCACCTCCCGGGCCGGATGGTACGCCTGCGCCTGCTCGGGAGGCTTCCCCCTACCCCTATCTCTCCCCTTACCCGGCCTCATAGTCCAACAACTCCTCATCATGCTGGTGATGGAGTACTCTAGCCTCATAGCATTAGGCTTCCCTGCTACACAGTATTTACAATATAGGATTCCCACGGGCTAATAAAGGAGTGGGAGATGCATGGGCTAACAGTCATGCCTCGCTCTGCGAGCCACAGTACTTGGAGACGATTTCCAGGATCTTATTAACTAGCTCCTCATCATACTTCTTCTCCTTATCCATCTCCAGTATACTCCTAACCTCGCCTGGACTCTGAGGACAGATATTTGCTATCACCACGGCAACATCGCGAGGGATCCCGGCAGTTTCGAGCTCGGCAGCAAGCCTCTCAGCATTCTCAGCGTCGAGAAGAGAGACTGTTTTCAGATACTCGAGGGTTCGCTCTTGAATGAGCACCACACCTGAAGTCTCATCTTTCACCCGCTCCTGCAGCAGCCGCATGGCCTCAGCCCATGTTATACTCTTCTCTGAAACCACCTTTCTAGTCACATTCCACACCCCGGATACGCGCATACGTGTAGGCTCTGGGCTGTTGGACTGCCAGCCTTTCCCTAGGAGTGGCTAGCAGTATCGGTCTGTAAGCTATGGCTACCCCGAGGCTTCAGCCCTTCAGGGGCCGTATGTGTTCTGGCGGGACGAAGAGCACCTTCTTCTTCCTGCCAAGATAGACCTCTACCTGGTAGGCGCTACCTCGTTTCCCTGTTATCACGCCGGTCAGGCCGTGGAATCTTCTATGGGGCATGCCGTAGTGGAAGCTCGGGTCTATCTTGATAGCTACCCTGTCGCCCACCTTGTAAGGGTAGAGTATTACGGATAGTTTGGGTACAGCCCCTTTCTCTCTAATCTTCTTGGTTAGCAGCTTCCTAGTCCTATGCCTGTACCCCCGTGGAGGCTTGACCATGACTCTCGCACCTCTAACAAATAGCCTCCCCCGAAGGGTATTTTAAGCTGTTATCTCCGCCTCGTGCTTTACACCTATCACGTCGAGCTCGACACACTCCATACGGGAGCCCGTGATCTCCGACATACTGGGCGTGGTCCTACCCTCGTCCCCGCTAACCAGCTCTTTAATGTAGAGTCCGCCCTCGGCAACTATAACGCACTCCATAGTGTAGTTGCTGATGCGCTTACATTTTATAGTGTAGACTTTCCTCCTCCTCAGTATATCCGGCCTCCTATGTAGCACCCGTTTAGGCGTTCTCTGCATTATCGTCCTTTCGGAGAAGAAATCCTCTATCCTTCTAATAATACTATCGGATAAGGGCGATCTCGACACGATGAGGGCCTTATAGGTCTTCGTCGTCCTAGCAACACCCTCCTTGTAAAGGCGGACCTCTCTTCTAGAGGCTGAACCCTCAATCTCCACCTCTACGAGAGCCTTATTCTTATTGGCGGCCCTAACAACGGCTTCCACGGGCACCCTTCTAACCCTGGGGGATTTCAGCTCGATAATCATAGGCCTCCCGGTCCCGAGCATCCGGGCGTCGACATCCTCTCTCCCAGAGGCGTGGAGCACGAGCCTCTCGGCCTTGTGTAGGCTTAGAAGGCCCCAGAGAGCCTCCTCTATACTATAATACTTTGGCCCCGTAGGGGTTGGCCAGTACGCCTGGCTTATCAGGCGGCCCTTCTTCCAGTACCTACCCTTATAGAATATACTGTTCACCTGGAGCCACAGCATCCCAGTTGGATACTCGATTAGAAGCGTGGCCTCCGGATCGTCGAAGTCGACTGTAAGGCCCGTGCCGATAGACTGGATGAGCTTTCCGACCTCCCTCCTAATCTCGCTCTTAATACTCTCGCCGTGCTCTGCCCTTACAGCCGCCTTGATCTCATCCTCAAGCCTATCGATACCCCCGGAAAGGCGGACTCCGACAACAAACCTGCTAATATCATGGGCTTTTAGCAGGGCCGCCCCGTTCTCCGCGGCCTTCCTTATGAAATCGTCTAGCGTGCCCCCGCAAATGATGCATGCCTCAGGGCCCAGCTCTTTCCCTGTAAGCTTCTCGTAGAGGCCCTGGGAGTATGGGTAGAGTCGTGGCGCCAGCTCAAGGAATACTGTTCTAGCGGTATCGTCACCCTCCAGCATCCTCCTATGAAGCTCCATCACTATGAGCCTCTTAAGAGCCTCCCCCCTCTCCCTGTTAGACCAGCCGTAGCCCAGCCGTGCGAACAGCCTTCCGAGGCATCTATCGCATAGAGGGTATTTCCTTAGCGCGTTGAGTGCTTTCCCGGTAATGCTTTCAGCCTCATTTGCCACCCCTGTCAAGCCTCCTCCTGCCAGAGAACCCACAGGGTTCCAGAGGTGGGTAGCACAATTTAATGTTCCATAGAGACTGTCAAACCAGGCAGGCGGACGGGTGTGACGGGCGTGTCGGCGAGAAGGAGGAGAGGCGGGCTAAAGTTCTGCCCGAAATGTGGGAGCCTCATGATACCTCGGGTTAGAAACGGTAGGAAGGAGCTATACTGTCCCAAATGCGGTTATACTGAGCCTTTAGAGGGGGAGAGCCCCTATAAGATAAAGGTCAAGATTAAGCATAGCCCGAAGGAGAGGCTTGTCGTTGTCGATAAGAGCCAGCCACCGCCGGATGCCGTCGTTGTCAAAGGACAGGTTAGATGCCCCAAATGCGGCCATGACGAGGTAATGGTCTGGATGATGCAGACCAGAAGCGCGGACGAGCCCCCGACGAGATTCTACAGGTGTCTGAAATGCGGGTACACGTGGAGGGAGTACGCTTAGAGCCCTGCGATATTGCTAGAGCCCTCGAGAGAGGCCTGGTGAAGCTTAGAGAGAATCTTTTCGAGGCGAGCGTGAGAACGCCGCCCACCGTGTCGAGCAGGCACCTCCTAGAGGAGGGCTCCCGGCTAGCGCTCGGGCTCGAGAGCCTCGCGTCGGAGCTGGCCGGCATGCTGTGCGGGGAGACCGGACGTCCACCCTTAAAATGAGAGTATCCACCATACTATTGATTTCTGGGTGCCAGGGGTTTGTTCCGGTTCAGGTTCTCCGACGCTAGGACATGGCGTTACATGGTTGCGAGCATAGAAAAAATAATCGATGAGGGGGTTTTCGTTGCCACCAGTGAGGGCCTATCGCTGAGAGCCCTAGACACTAGCAGGGTCGCCATGGTTGACCTCTACTATCCGCGCGACGCGTTCCACGAGTATGAGATAGACTCTGACCAGGCAGAGTTTGGAGTCAGCTTCAGCCTACTATCTAAAATCCTGAGGAGGGCGAAGAAGGACGACGAGCTGGAGCTCTCGATAGACGGGACAAGGATCAGCGTTATCTTCCATGGGAGAGGTGTAAGGAAGTTCAGCATACCCCAGATAATGCTGAGCTATGAGAAGCTCCCCGAGCCTAAACTATCATACACCGTCACTGCAAGGCTAACGGGAACAACATTCAGGGAGGCTGTTCGTACCGTGGAGCCTATTGCCGACTCAATAATCCTGGAGGCCGACCCGGAGGGTGAGAGGCTCTTCTTCAGGGGCGAGGGCGATATCGAGAAGGCGGAACTAGAGCTCAGCGTCGAGAGGGGAAGTCTCCTCGACCTGGAAATTGAGAGCCCGGATAGGAGCGCTTACAGTTTAGAGTATTTCAGCGAGATGCTACAAGCCGCACAGGCGGCCGGCTCCACGGTTATAAGGTACAGTCATGAGGCTCCAGTACGTGTGGACCTGGAATACCAGCAGGGGGGAAGGCTGACATTCTATGTATCGCCCAGGATCGAGTAGAGGGAGGACCGCGGAGTATAGGGTTAGAGGGCCCGCTGACACTAAAGAACTAGTCAGGGCGCTCTACAAGATATACTATAGGCTGAAGCCCTGCGTCGAGGAGCCGGACAGTATTGCTAATAGGGAGTTCGCTTTCCAGCTCTTCGAGCCGGAGGCCTACGTGAGGCACATATCCTTCCAGTCTAGAGGCGAGCTGCAAGAGTATCTCGCCAGGGAGGCGCCGAAAAACGCGTACTATAGTGTCGCGTACTATGACCTCCCAGAAGCAAAAACGATGGAGGAGAAAGGATACCGGGGTGCGATACTATTATTCGACCTCGACCTGGACCACTATGAGCCCTGCAGTGAGAACTCGCAGAATGTTGATGGTACCCTGCTGTTAGGGGACGAGTGCCTCATAGAAGGCCTCCGCGAGGTCGCGAAGCTCGAAGCCATGATCAGGAGGGATCTCAAGCCGGAAAAGATAGAATCATACTATACCGGCCATAGAGGGTACCATGTTAGAGTCCACTGCAAGGCGTGCTTCGAGCTGGGCCGGGAGGAGAGGAGGCAGATAGCATCATACTTTGCAGGGGAAGGCGTGAGGGTCGAAGCATTATTCCCCACCGGCTCGATAGTCAGGCGGGGTAGGAAGACAAGGAAAATGCTGGACCCGGCCTTCCCATCGCCAAGCGATCCAGGGTTGAGAGGCTGGATTGCGCGCATCCTAGCCTCGCGTGCAAGCGGGAAGCCTAAAGGGATGAGGGAAGCGTTCGGCCAGCAGTGGGATGTTATTGTGGAGGATGCGATCCGCCAGGCCATCGTGCCTATAGACGCGATGGTGACGGCAGACCCGAGCAGGCTGACGAGAATATATGGCACGCTTAACGGTAAGGGCCACTTCCTCGTCGCACCTGTACGGGAAGGCTTCAGGCCGAACCTCAGCCTCACCCCTTTCCAGGGGGAGGTAGAGGTAGAATACAATACCCGCCTGGAGCCTATTAGTATCCTTAGCGTGGAGGTTTCAGGGGCGAAGGGGGAGCATTCGAGCCTCCCAGCCGGGGTAGCCTTACACCTGGCGGGGAAGGGCCTGGTTAGAATTACTGGGGGGTCAATACTTGTCAGAGCGTATCCCTGCGGGAGGACCCTATAAGGCGGCTGTGGGACTCCATGAGAGCCTCAACCTGGAGCATATAGTAGAAGCTAAACGAGTGCTAAGCATCTACTGTAGTGCTGGAAGAGACTATTGCCGCGAGATTATAGGCAGGCTCTCAGAGGTCTCCAGCCTAGTGGCACGGGCAAGGATAGAGGACCTCTCATGGAACACCGAATACTCCGGTCTAGACGCTGGAATCCTAGGAATAGTTAGAAGGATAACAGAGTTCTACGCGAAATACATTGCAGGCTTCATAGCGACGTTCGGAGAGGACCCGCTCATGATCATCAGGGGGGTCGTACAGTACGGGCCCACAGTCTTACAGGAGGGCGAAATAGCGAGGCTCCCCCTAGAGAAGGCGGCAGCACTATATGCCGCGGGCCTTGCAGAGCCCGTGGAAGCGACAGCTATAAAGGTAGGTAAGCAGTGCATAGGAGGGTGGAGGGAGGAGGAGTGAAGTTTCCGAAGAGGATTCGAACATACTGCCCCAGATGTAAAACCCACACGGTACACACGGTCCAGGTCTACAAGCATGGGAAGAGGAGGACGATGAGCGAGGGACAGAGGAGATACATGCGTAAGCAGGAGGGTTACGGTAGCAAGAGAAGGCCGGAACAGAAGAGGTACGCTAAGGTCACTAAGAAAGTGGTGCTCCGCATAACCTGCACCCAGTGCGGCTATAAGAGGCACATACTCGGTATCAGGCTTAAGAAGATAGAGCTTGTAGACGTCACAAGATAGAAAAACTAGCCGGGTACACGACATGAGTGTTTCGGGGGTGTAACAGGGTGCCGCAGTATTTCATAACAAAGAAGAGGAAAATGCTCGTGCCCAAGCCCAGGAGCAGGTTCCTGCTCGTAGTATGCCCAGAGTGTGGGAACAAGCAGGTTGTCTTCAGCCACGCAACTTTCCCTGTTAGATGCAACTCGTGCGGCGCCCTCCTGGTCAAACCGACAGGGGGGAAGGCGAAGATCCTGGGCAAGATAGAGAGGGTCCTAGGATAGCAGTGTTTCCTCCCGTACCACAAACGGAATTCTAAAAACTGAATTCTAATAGTACTCCTAGGGAAACACTTATCCCCTCCGCAAGCATCCCAGAAAACAATACGGGCGGCACGCCTGGTCCAGGCCGCAGGGCGGGGGAGGACAAGTATAAGGATCCTCGCAGTGGAGGTGTACGAGACTATTGGAGGACCCTATTAGTAGGGCTTTCAGGAAGATAGTAGAGGAAATCTACTGGGAGGATGATGTTGAGGAGGCTGTGCGCCGGCTCCAGGCATACCTGGAGGCTATGGATGAAGACTTGAGGAGTCTCCTGCTCGAGAAGAGGAAAAAGATATGCTCGAGCCCGGAGTCCGTCTTGAACCTTATAAGGCTTGACGCCCTAGCGGAGGCTTCCGAGGACGAAACGGTTAAGAAGATACTCATACTTAGAGGCATGACAGAGACACTCTTCCTCGCACAGTGCACGAAGCGCTGGTCGGAACTGACACCCGCGCTAAAAGCCAGAGTACTGGCCCCACTCTACAGGGCATCTTACGGGCTTGAAATGACAGTTAAGAATCCTGAAAGGGTGGACGCGCTCCACCTGGACCAGGCAGAGAGGAATCTCGAGCTCGCATACACGCGGGCGGACGAGCTAGGCATACTGGACGAGCTTTATATTTATGTTGATCGTAAAGCAAAAGAAATCCTGGAGTCGCTAGACGATGAGAACTAGCACTTCGGCTCCAGGGCGTATGATGACTGGTGGGCTTACAGGGACCCTTAACCCTCTAGGAGGGGATGAAGTGTGCGGTCGTAGCTGACGCCCACAGCCCGCTCAGTGGGGGACGCTCTTCAGCTTCAACTTGTATGCGAGATAGTTGGTTGCCCTGTGGAGGAAGAATATGATAACGGCCCAGATAATTACAGAGCTAAGACTTAATCGAACCCCTACAAAGTAGAGGACTACGAGAGCCCCCACATAGAAGTCTAACTGGTCGAGCAGGGGCGCCGGTGACCCCCGCGGCAGTCCTAGCCTACGCTTAATAAAGCTTCCAACAATATCCCCCAGCATCGCCCCGAATCCTGAGAGGGCTCCGATAGAGGCCCAATACGCTACCGGCCGGTCTAGAAGGACCCCTATTATGATACCGGTTAGGAGCCCGACAATAGTTCCCGTCGCGAGGCCCTCCCACGTTTTACCGTCTCCCAGCAGCCGCTTACCTCCCAGGCTCCTCCCCCCATCGATGGGGGTGCCCTTGCCGTAGAAGCGGGAGGCTACAACTGGAGACCCGTTAGCGGTCATCGCGGGGAGTATGTATAGTAGCGTCTCAAACAGGCTTCTCAGATCCATTCTAGACTCTTACCCCTAAGTTTGAAAGCATATACTTTCCTCTCAGGCCTTAAAACCTCGAGCAGGAAAACGCTATTCTCTCTTTTAAGCGTGCGGGCTATAACGGGGAACCACGGCACGATATACTTGTAGCCCGAAGGCTTTACCTCCCCGTCCTCCTCTGAGACCTGGGCGGTGGCGAACCCGCAGGAGCCCCCTATTATAGCGCTCGTGAACGCTAGCATCCGCGCGGAGCCGAGAGACGGGTTCTCCCTATAATGCCAGTTGATACTGTCGACAACACTACACCGCCCGCTAACAGCATTATAGGCTGCTTCCCTTGCTAGCGCGTCCAGTGTTAGAATGTTTTCGTAGGCTAGACCGGCATGCTCCAGGAATAGCCTGGTACCGGGCTCTGTCGCGAGGAGCCTGCATTCCCGGTTTCGCATTATGGTTTTACAGGCCTCATATGCTAGGTGTGTCTTGCCCGATCCCGCCTCCCCGTATACGAGTACCGGGCCGTGGTGGAGGAGCCTCTGGAGGGGTGAAAACATCCTGTCTCCCACGGGGGCGCTTAGTGTCGGGGCGGGGTAGGAATGTTAGAATAGGGGTCTCCTTCTGGGCCTCTGTATTGTTCTCTGTAGCCTCCTGATCTCGGCGTCCTGGACGCTGTCCAGCATGCTCGCCTTGTTCCTTAGTGCCTCATAGTTTTTCTCGACTGCGGCGACAATGCCTGCTGGGGGCTTTTTAGCCTCTAGGGCGTCCCTGCCCTTCCCGGTGACCCTGAGCTTCCGGTACATGTTCGGCTCGGTCTCAACGAACCCGACATATAGTAGTGCTACTATGTCGCTTTTCAGCTCGGGGCTGTAGGGCACGCTCCCTATTTTCCTCATCTTATAGCCTAGATCTACGCCGTACTCCTCTTTGAGATCATAGATTATATGCTGGAGCGTCTTCTCATGTATGGGCCCCAGCTTGCTTATAATGTAGAGGAGCGCCATCTGCCTATCATTCTCCATAACCTTCTCGGGAGTAACAACGTGCACAGTAGTAATCTTGAGCTCCTTGCCAGCCTTCTCCTTCTCGCCACTCTTAGCCTTCTCCTCCTTCTTCCTCGCCATAACCCCGGCACCAGTAGAATCACATAACCCCTCCAACCAATATAAAAAAGACCCGCACAATGCCGTAGAGTAAAAGCGGGTCTGCAGGGTTGAAGCACAGGACTAGGCTCCAAGCATTAATCGCGTCAATGATAGTTTTAGCCGTAATACTAGGATTGCCCGCCCCACTACTGTACTCGTCCTCCAGCAAGACGGGCGGGAGCGTCATAGTATACATCCCAGCGGTAGAAGAGGTGGGCGCCGGAGAGAAGGGAACACTAGTAGCAACACTAGTATCAGTATCTCCAGGATCGGGCAACGTGAAGGTGTCCTCCGGGGGGAACGTCGGTAGTACTACTAGAAGCAGTATCGTGCAGGCGGCAGCAATAGCTAGTATTCTTGCAGGCGTGGACTGGAGAAGCTATGATTTCAAGGTAGACTTTCTTAACGCCTCAGATGTTAGCGGCCCTAGCGGTAGCGCCTACATAACCCTCATATTCTACTCCCTCATAACTGGAAGCCCCATACTAGAGATGCTAAACAAGACAACCATGACCGGGGCAATAACACCGGTAGGCCTATTCGGGCCTGTCGGAGGGGTCGAGTATAAGTGTCACGCGGCTATGGATGCAGGACTCAAATTCTACTATCCCCTGGCCAACGTGAACTCGAAAATAATATCTGAATGCCCTAACGGCACGCCCGTAGCAGGACTTTACGGTTCCGTCTCTAAAATGCTCGGCATCAAAACTACAGGCGCCGAGAAGCCTGTTACTGTTGGGTTACCAGAAGCTTTCCTTAGAGGCATGGTTAACGCGTCCGAAAACATGTCCCAGGAAGCCGTAGAGGTACTGTCCAGTCTCCCAGCGGATAAGCTTGGCGGCTCTGCACTCACATTTTACAAGGAGGCATGGAAGAACATTAACATGAGCAGGACCCTGCTCAACAAGAGCCCCTACGCTTCGGCAAGCTACGCGTTCACAGCCCTTATTCAGGCGTATACCGCATACTATTACTATCAAGTCTCGAACATGAGTGTCGGCAAGGGGCTTACAAGCTATATTTTAGAGCAGGCCAACATGATACGGGGAGAACTGCAGAGCCTTCTGGACAGTATGGAGGAGATGCCCGATAACGGCTCGATATACTATGTTGAGTTTCTAGGAACGGCATTCTCCAGGACCGCCGATGCGCTCTCCAGCCTCCAAGACCTTAGCCTGCTGGCAGGGTACAGCCCCTACGATGCTATCTCGACACTAGCGTATGCTAGGGCGAGGATTGCCAGTATAGAGTCGTGGCTTGAAGTGGCTCAGGCGCTGAGAGAGGCTCCCCCGGTAATGTCTAGTGCCGAGGTTGAGAATCTCACGTTAATGCTGGGAGATTACGCCCACATATCATCGAGCTATTCTATAAGCCTGGCAGAGTATACTGTGAGTATAATTAATAATATCGAGAAAAAGAAGCTGCTCGAGAACTACATATCAATACTCCAGGGCCTGATAAGCAAAGGGGACAGCTACCAGGCCAACGGGTATTATATTGCAGCGCTAGGATTCTACAGGGAAGCGATCAGCCGTAGTATGGACGACCTCTTCATAATCATGCCCCAGAATAATACTACCCTCTACAACATGACTATCGACGGCTACCTGAACGAGTCGGTCAACATCTATAACACGCTCATACTCCAGCTAGAGGCGAGAGGGTTCCCCCCAGGCCTGGCTCCAGCCTATATGAACTACTCGGAAATACTCTACTCCAACGGGGACAAGCAGGACGCTCTAGGGACAGCCATGGAAGCTCTCGCATCGACGATCGAATGGTACCTCTACGCGCTCCAGAAACAGATGAGCCCGCAGGGAGGCCAGGGCATGCCCCAGGCAGGGCCAGGCCAGATCCTCCCAGAGATGCCGGGATACGGCTACCTCCCGCTGGTTATCGCGGGCCTGGCAGGCCTAATAGTGGGGCTCCTCATAGCTTACAGGTGGGCGGTGGAGCTGGTCAGAAATAGTCTAGAAGGCTCCTCCCCCTAGAGCCTCCGCCGAGCAGGCCTGCCAGCCGTTTGAAATCCTCCTCCAGCACGCCGCGGATCTCAGGCTTGTACAGTGCCGCGGCAGGATGATACGTCGGGAAGAGTACCACTCGCACACCCCAGAGCACCGCTTCACGAGGCCTCCCATGCTCCCTCGATATGCCTCTCCATCGGAGACCGGCCTCCTCATACAGCGTCTTACCCGCGTGCCTTCCGAGCGCCACGATAATTCTCGGTCTTATGAGCTCTACCTGCCTCCTGAGGAACGGGAGGCATGCCCGTATCTCTTCCGGCCTAGGATCCCGGTTGTTAGGAGGCCTACACTTCACAACATTCGTTATATAAACATTGCTCCTCGAAAGGCCTATCGATCCGAGCAGAGCGTTCAACACTTTACCGGCCTGCCCAACAAAAGGGCGGCCCTGGAGGTCCTCATTCCTCCCAGGGGCTTCTCCCACCAGCATGAGCTCCGCGTCCAGAGGGCCCTCCCCAGGCACGGGATTCTTACGTGAAAGGTGTAGGCTGCACTTCCTGCACGCCATTATCTCCTCCACTAGACGCCTATACTCGTCCTGTTTTGACAGTCGCCCTCACCTTCCTACTCCATATCTTTGTGAGGGATAGGGCATAATTTAACGCGAACCCGGCTGCTATCCCAGCCGCCTGGGCTGCCACGGCTGAGAAGCCCGCCAGGCTGGTGAGCAACGCCATTGTCAGGAAGGTGGTCGAAGTCCCGCCTGCAGATGCGAGGTGGTATTTCACTAGCCTCTCCTTCCAGTTACCCTTCAACTTCGTCTTGAACGTCCACGCCTCGTGGAAGACGAAGTTGAATAGTATTCCGGCCTCAATGCCGGCCAGGCTTGCCAGGTACTTGTTGACCCCCAGGATGAGGAGCAGGCTCATAACTATAAGGTTCGCCAGGGCTCCGAGAAGCCCTATAGTTGCGAACCTTGTCATCGGTGAAAGCTGGAGCGCGTGTATTAGGAAGTCAATAATTGTTCTGGCCCCTAGCTTGCTCTTCCCGGCTAGCCGGTTGCGGAACACGTAGGGCACGTCGACAACCTTGCTGTAAGATAGCTTCTCAAGCATCTCCATTAGTATCTTGTACCCTCTAGGGTTGAGCTTTTCCTCTTCCACAACACTTTTCCTTACAAGGAAGAAACCGCTCATGGGATCGCTAGTGCTCCTCGCCCCTGGGACAAGTATTCTCGCTATCAATATTGCCGTCTTGCTCATGAGCAGGCGGAGCCTACTCCACCCCGAAACCCCGCCGCCCCGCGTGTATCTTGACGCTACAACTATGTCTGCCCCCGTTCTTATAGCGGTCTCCACGAGCTTGGGGACAACCTCGGGCGGGTGCTGGAAGTCGGCGTCCATCACCACTACATACTCGCCGCGGGCCCAGTGTATGCCCCGGAGTATGGCTGTTGCCAGCCCCTTCTTGTTCCTCCTGAGGAGGCATCTAATCCTGCGATCCTTCTCAGCTAGCCGGCGCACTTCTAGGCAGGTGCCGTCGGGCGAGTCGTCGTCGACAACCAGGATCTCGAAATTATCTTTGTATCCACTGTTTTCCATGGACTTCGTGATCTCCCTTATGAGGCGGCCTATATTCTCGGCCTCATTGTATGTTGGCACCACTATTGTTACCAGCGGTTTACTTGTTGATGTCTTCTCTGTCTCGGCCTCGGTTGTGCCCAATGCTTGCACCCCAGCGTACATGTACATATTGGTGAGCGAGACGTAATAATCATGTTATATCCTAGCCGGGAATTTAAATCAATATAGTGAAATACATAGAATTATATCGAGTAGAGCTTGCCGACAACCTCATCGGGAAGGTCATCCTCTGATACAACCGTAAAAGTATATGGGGGCTCCCTCACCTTGGGGCCCACAACAATATAGCGCGAAGGATCATCCTCCGCCCGGCTCTTAAGCACTCTCACCTTAACATACCAGCCATCTCTCCTAGCAACGTAAACGTACTTCCCATGCTTGCCTCCCATATCAAGCCACCGTAACACGCCAGTACTAGTGGCCAGGTTATAAAGTTAAACGGGCCTCTAAGACGGAAAGCTTTAAACCTGCAGGATCACCCTCCAATCTAAGAACATGGGACTACCCGCCGTAGCTCAGCGGCAGAGCGCCCGGCTGTAGTGGGACACGGGCGTAGGGCCGGGGGACACGTTGTATGGGAGCGTGTCCCCCCGCAGATACCGGGTGGTCCGGGGTTCGAATCCCCGCGGCGGGACCACCCACCTTCTAAGCCAAGCTTCCTGGAAAATGATGGTTAGCTTGCTATTGTGCGTACTATTTTAGTCTTCTAAATTCTAACAGGGAAACTATAAGGATCTAATCGGGTATCTTGCCCGCCTTCTTCAACATGAGGTACTTGTAGAGTAGGAATCTATCGTCTGGCGAGAACCTTGGCGGGTGTGGGACACGGACCGGCCCGCCACAGACGGGGCACTTATCTCTCCTGAGCGTGTATCTCCCGCATCTGGTACATTTCCTCATCAGCCATTTCAACTTGTGGCACCTGGAGGTTCCAAGTGTTGGTTCTCCACGGGGTGTAAAGTAAGAGGTGTGTTATGGGTTTTATTCGTGCTTGTAGTCGAGGATAATGTTGGTGTAGGCTAGTTGTGTACTGGTTTCTTGTTTGCTACTCCTATCTGGAGGAAGTATAGCCCGTAGTCCCTGTCGGTTCCAGCGACATGGTTTATTATCCATGTGGCTAGGAATTTGAACACGTCTAGCGTTAGGTCGGCCTCTCCAGCGTCATACTTCTCTTTGAACCTTGTTACTGTCTTGACGAAAGCGTTATGCTCCCTCTGGTGCCTGAGGAACTTGTCCTGCGGGTAGTTATACTTGTCCATTAGTATCTCCTCGCTTCTAAAGTGGAACTTGGTATAGTCGACAAGCCTCTTGAGTATAGTGTTCAGGACCTTCTCACTCTCACCTATAACGGTGGACCTGTACAGGCTGTTGAGCGTGTTCACCAGGTACATGTGCTGGTGGTCTAGTCCTCTAACATAGACGCTGAGCTTCTCATCGCTCCACTTGGCGAGCTCGTCCTTCACGCGGGTGGCCCATAGTGGCATGGCGTCGAAGTAGAACTCTCCAAGTTTATCTACAGCTCTAAGCCCTGAGTATTCCACATTGTTCACGGAGAAGTATATTCCGGAGACTAGACCGTTATAGGCGAGCATCCTGGTTTCAATACCGCCTTGGACCCCCTCGAAATAATAGATATTGTTTGGGTGCTCTCTAGTGTAGTTAACGGCGGTTCTCAACAGTTCTATGCCTGTCCCTTTGACCTCTAACGGCTCGCCCTGCCTGTCGGTTGCCGTGAGTATGTACATGAGAGCCTCAGGGTCTCTGAGAATATTGCTTGTAGTCTCGAACCCTGTGGCTATAAGATTCAACTCCTTCCACGGCTGAGGACCAGGTGTTGGAGGGGCCTCTACTCGGGGAACACCGACATTCAGTATATACTCGATATCTCCTTTCTCGATCCGCTTTATGAAGTCCTCCTCGTACCTCCTCCTACCGAAGAGGCCGCCTCTCAGGAAGCTTAACAGCCTGGAAAATATCAAGTCCCGGTCACCTCGATACTGTTTCGATCTAGATCCTCATATTATAACTAGACAGTTAATGGAAAGAATATATCATTAGGTAAGTGCTGTGATCGCTGGACTGTCTAGGCTGTATGTAAAAACAGGTGTTAAACAGATATCGAGTACATATTTTGATCCGGAACGATAATATATAGCCTAGGATTGTAGAGTTTAGAATAATTACTGCTTAAGTTTTTCTATTTTAAACGTTACTTTCAGCTTACTAGCCTTCTTTGCAACCGAGGAGGAAACAGTCTCAACGGTCTTCTCCGCGGTTTTAGGGTCGTGCGTCACGATGTCGAGCCTATACTTTGGAGCCCCTATGCTGTAGATCCTGACTGTAGTTCTGCCCTGCCCGTCAATCTTACTCTTAATAGTGTCGCGCAGTGTTATGAGGACTTCGCGGATCCTGTCGACCCCGTCGGGTTCTGTTGATGTGGCATTGACTATCCATGAGAGTTTGAACTGTTTTATCTCGACATGAGTTCTGGCCGCTTCTAGGAGCGGTTCTATCCACTCCTCGGGTATTCCGGCCTCGCGTAGGGCCTGCTCGCCATATATTACTGCCTGTTCTAGCCCTGTCATAACATCGCCGTAGGCGTCCTCCAGCTTCCAGATGACCTCGCGGTACGCGTCGTCAACTGTTTTGCCGAGCTTCTCCGCTACGATGCTCACAAGGGTCGCGGCCTTAACCTTCCTCTTATACTGCATCATTTTCCTCCGCTTCTCGCCCTCCATGACGCGTTTTAGGCTTACGTCTACCTGGTTCCTCCTCTTGTAGACCCTGATGACTTTAACAACGATCTTCTGGCCTGGCTTCACGACGTGGGCTATGTTCCTAACCATCCTACTGGCGACCTCGCTCCATGGGAGGAACGCTCTTATTCCTCCATACTCGTCTAGGCTGAGGTACGCGCCGAAATCGTATACTTCTTCTACCGTACCCACTACCAGCTCCCCGACCTTTGGTAGGGGGTGGCGTGGTTTGAGCACTAGCTTCTTAGACTCGCCGCTGCTACTCACTATTAGACCACCTCCAGTACGGGATAGTGGGCTCCAAGGCTTTATTAGTGGGTTTTGAGCCGTATGCTCTCCTCTAGGAGTTTAGAGAGCCTGCTCCTACTATCCAGGTCTACAAGCATTGCTTTGAGATCGTCGACCACGCGCCTGGCGATATCGGCCTTCCTCCGGATCCCGGGGGCGATGGCGTCGGGATAGTCTAGACCTCTAAGTAGGAGGTAGATATGCTCGGCAACCTGTAACAGCCTCCAAGCTATACTGTACTCTTCAAGTCTCACCAGTTCGAGGGCGACCCTCTTAATCTCGCCCACCAGATCGCCGAGCCCCTGGAGGTACGGTACTGGGGGGACGCCCAGCTCCTCGGGCCCTCTTAGCCTGTTGCCTGTGATGAGATCTATGAAGAGTCTAGCCTCAACATATTCTGACACGCAGTTGTACACCATTCCGCTATAGAGCAGGTCCGGATAGCTGGAAAGCATGTTGAGGAGTTTGCGCGTCTTCTCCTCGCACTCTCCAAGGTATTCCAGGGCCTTGTCAACGTTTCCCTTGTGGATTTCTGTTATGGCCCAGCCGGACGACCTTATTATTTCCCTGCTAAGGCGGATCGCCTCTTCCCTCACTTTGTCACGCTCGTCTAGGAACTCTTGTATCTTGCTTACAGACTCTGTAAGCCTCCTCCTAGCGTCTTCCACATACTCCTCTGATAGGTTGGACCGTAGAACTTCCACGATACTCTCTTCGCCCATCTCTGCCCTCCTCCCCTTGTTATGGTTCCCGTGAATGGGTTCTCCAGGGATACTCTTTTATAAGGAGCCTCCTATCACCTGGATGTTGGGTGTGGGAAGGAGTTGAGCACGATACAGATAAGGAAGATGGACGTCTACGATAATATTAACCCGCCGATCTGTACGAGCTGTGGAAAGATTATCGCGCCCGGAGAGAAGGCTGTGGCCTTCGTCTGCCCGAACTGTGGCCAGGCGATAATATGGCGTTGCAGTAAGTGTAGGGCTCAGGGGACGCCTTACGTCTGCCCGAACTGTGGGTTCAAGGGCCCGTAGCGTTAGAGTTCCGTGTAGGGGTGGTTTTGATGGCTAGGGTTGCTGTCGTCATGAAGGTACTCCCGAACGATGTTAGCATACAGCCCTCACAGCTTCTCGAGAAAATAAAGGAGGTCCTCCCCGGGGACTACCAGATAATGTCTAGCGGTGAGGAGCCTATAGCTTTCGGCCTGAAAGCATTGAAAATAATAATTGCCATACCGGAGGAGACAGAGGGAGGCACTGAGAAGCTGGAAGAGCTAATCAGGAATATCGATATTGTCGAGGAAGTAGAGGTAGAGACCGTACACAGGCTAAGCTAGACGCGACCAATATTATCCTTGGAATTATTCCATATTTTCCCAGTTTTTAGTTAACATTAGTGTTACCTCACCTATAAGTACGCTCCTTAACAGTAGAGGAAGCGGGGGAATAAGAGGTCCCAGGTCCAGGTGAAGCTTTGGATTAGCGTGCGACACGGTGTTTGAGGGCGTGGAACAATGTCTGCGACAAGTAGAGATGACAGGGTTAAAGAGGTTGTTCTTAGAGTAGAAAAGGCTGGCCAGAGGGATCATGGGAAGAGGAGGGTCAGGATAGACATTACTGTCATGAAGAAGCTCGGTATTGAGCCTGGAGATATTGTGGAGATAGAGGGTAAGAGGAAGACCGTTGCTATAGCGTGGCCCGCGCTCCCGGAGGATCACGGGAGAGACATTATAAGGATGGACGGGATACTCAGGAAGAACGCTAATGTTAACCTGGGAGACAGGGTTGTTGTTAGGAAGGCTAGGGTGAGGCCTGCTGTTAAGGTTAAACTGGCGCCTACAACCCATACTATAAGTGTTGATGAGGGGTTCAGGAATTACGTGAAGAAAAAGCTTAGAGGCATGCCCCTTATAGAGGGAGACATACTCATAGTACCAGTCCTAAGCCAGGAGATACACCTGACAGCAGTGCTAACCAAGCCTAGAGGCCCTGTCGTCATAACCGATAACACAATTATAGAGATACTAGAGAAGCCCGTATCAATGAGCGGCGTGCCAAAAGTCACCTATGAGGACATAGGAGGGCTCAGGGACGTCATAGTGAAGGTAAGAGAGCTCATAGAGCTCCCCCTACGCCACCCAGAACTCTTCGCCCGCCTCGGCATTGAGCCGCCGAAGGGCGTGCTCCTCTACGGCCCGCCCGGTACCGGTAAGACCCTGCTAGCAAAGGCTGTAGCAAACGAGAGCGACGCCAACTTCATAGCGATCAACGGCCCGGAGATCATGAGCAAGTTCTACGGTGAGAGCGAGCAGAGGCTCAGGGAGATATTCGAGGAGGCGAAGAAGAACGCTCCAAGCATAATATTCATTGACGAGATAGACGCTATCGCTCCTAAACGTGACGAGGTAGTGGGCGAGGTAGAGAGGAGGGTTGTAGCACAGCTCCTAGCACTCCTAGACGGCCTGGAGAGCAGGGGGCAGGTCATAGTTATCGGAGCAACCAACAGGCCTAACGCTATTGACCCGGCGCTGAGAAGGCCTGGCAGGTTCGACAGGGAGATAGAAGTCACACTCCCCGACAAGCAGGGCAGGCTCGAGATACTCCAGATACACACCCGCCACATGCCGCTAGCAGAAGACGTGGACCTCGAGAAGATAGCAGAGATGACGAAGGGCTACACGGGAGCCGACCTGGCAGCGCTCGCAAAGGAGGCTGCTATGAACGCTCTACGCCGCTACCTGCCCGAGATAGATATCGAGCAGGAGAAGATACCGGTCGAGATACTCGAGAAGATGGTTGTGAAAATGGAGGACTTCCTCCAGGCCTACAAGGAGATAACTCCCAGCGGTCTCAGGGAGATACAGGTCGAAGTGCCAGAGGTTCGCTGGGAGGATATCGGCGGCCTGTCCCAGATCAAACAGGAGATCAGGGAGGCGGTAGAATGGCCCCTAAAGTACCCCCACGCGTTCGAGCGGCTCGGCATCAAGCCGCCGAGGGGCATACTGTTGTTTGGGCCTCCTGGTACTGGTAAGACTCTGCTTGCTAAGGCTGCTGCTACTGAGAGTGGTGCTAACTTCATAGCCGTGAGGGGCCCCGAGATACTGAGCAAGTGGGTAGGAGAAAGCGAGAAGGCTATAAGGGAGATATTCAGGAAGGCCCGCCAGTACGCGCCGAC